>Ga0123354_10010634_pt1 | contig 14190 bp, 10 predicted proteins | sample TergutLab28metaG_2_FD_97872 | JGI IMG/M metagenome (GOLD analysis project Ga0123354, IMG submission 97872) | Labiotermes labralis P4 segment gut microbial communities from Petit-Saut dam, French Guiana - Lab288 P4 | ecosystem: Host-associated > Arthropoda: Insects > Digestive system > Gut ... | reverse complement strand
ACCAATGTGGTAATCAACATTATAGTCGCGAGCTCCTGATGATGGGCATAGTAATGCCCGAAACATGTTGAGCCTATAAGAAGTACAATAAAATAATAAGTGGCATCTAGTTGGTTTTTATTCCTCAGTTATCACAATGATGCACGGTCCAATAAACATTAAATTACTTTCAACAAACACGGATAGTGTCTTGAAAGTTGTCCCTGCGCAAGACACATGAGGTAAGTAAATCTCCTCTCTTTCTTGACCTGACTGACAAAAGCTGTCAGCTTCAAGTTCCAGCCGCTTAATCGAGGGGGCTGAACCCCGCTGCCCATTAAATAGGGGGTTGGGAGGAACCACAAGGGGGGGACGGTCTGGACATTAAAGATAAAATATCTCTTACTTCTGCCGTGAACTGTACTATTAATCCTCAATTGTCAAGATCGTAGCGCAGTCAGTAAACCGACTACGCTATCCCGGCTCCAGACGCTGACTTACACATTCAGCATTAAAGTAGAAGCTAGCAAGCGAATGAATTAGCCAAATACTGAACCGGATAGAGCAAAGCTATTCAATAGCCACCAATTAACTAACAATAAATATCCCCGCATTTGATTAGTAAAGCAATCCTTGTACAGACCCGGACGTGTCCTGATTATTCGAGGAGGTTGAGGCTTCCAGATATCATGAAAATGGGCACATGAAGGTGGTAAGGTTGCCAGCCCTAAGCACCGGCAGCCTTTACCCCCAGAAAATATTCCTGGTACTCTAGAGGCTGAGTCGATCCTAGGGTCACAATGCGGCCGGAAGGATTATGTAAATGAAAAATTCCAATAACACAATCAGAAATCCAATCCGCGACCTCCCGGCTTGTAGCGCAGTGCCTCAACCAACTGCGCCACCGTGTCCCCCCTCCACCCACGCATTATTTTATAGCAATCAAAATTTCAATATTGTGTACAAGATTCGTCTGGAACGCTAAGGAATACAGCCCATATTACACCATTTCGTCTACAAATAAGCATTTCACGTTTTTTCTTTCCTTCAGAATTTTAACCAAATTCTGCCTGGATATTAATGAGCAGTGACCAACGTAAAAAAACTTAATCTTTTATTAGAATCGCAGAGTGCCATGGAGACAGAAATCGACTTTCACAATGTCCAAAAAAGTGTAACACATAAAAAATGGCAGAAAGGAACCAATAAAACACAAAAGTCTCGGGAACTGTAGAACATCACGGACTGAACTTAGGTCTTATTACACGATTGGTCGGTAATGATCCTATACTTAACATTATCATCAGGAAAGGAAGAAATTTAGAGAAGGGTAACTTAAGAAAAAAAATTACAAGGAAGGGAGGATACACAGAAGAATAATGGGCACGATAAAGAATTAAAATTACATAAAGAAGCAAAACAGAATAAAAGAAGGAAAAAGAAAAGGTCAAAGAGCAAAATACAACAAACGAACGAAATGAAACACGGGATCCTTCCCTCTGAAACTACAAACATCCTGTGACTGAATTTAATTTGCAAAAAAATTCAAGTAACAGTTGGTAAGACTGTGTATTTATCTTCACCCTAGCGGGTCAATTCCTCAATTCAGTAACTTTCATTTTATTATTATTATGGGTTATTAATGTCTATTATAATTCCACAATATTACTGCCATCTTCGCAATTCAACATAGTTAGAGGCGGTGTAGTTACATTAAATTAGATGCTTATGTTCTTAGTTCTGCAGACTCCAGACCGGTGGAAAGTATCTTGCAATAAACAGTGGCACGACGCTACTTTTCAGACTCTACGAACATTACACCAAATGCTACCAAAAAAAAAAAGAGGCATGAACATGAAATCAAGGACATAAGAAGGATCTATATTTTTACATTTCAAATTTTAAAAAAATTGGAATATCAACCTTCAATTACATTTATCAGAAGTTAAATTTTAGAGGTGATAGTTGCCTATGTTGCCGCTAGCCTGAAAAGACTGGATAAAAACACGGAAAACCTGAGGTTACTGGTCAATCGACATTAGAAAATGATGTCTACCGAACCGACAGAAAGTTGAGGTGCAATTGCTACACTGCATAAAACGGCAGAAAGTCAACAGCAGTGAAACTTTGAGGGACATACAATAACACAAAGGAAGTCATTCGCTTTGTCGGTCGAGTTTTGTCACCCCTCACGTCTACAAAATGCAGTATCTCAATGACAGAGCCCTCTTATTTTCGTGCTTCTGTATGCATTACACTCAGTTTCGAAGACACAAACCATCACCCCTTCAGCAGCCCCCCGCTCCTTCAAACCCATATAAACAAATACTCTTTGATTCCTAATAGTTCCTTTCCAAATCTCCTACTGCTTCCGCGTTCTTTTTGTTTCCAGCTTTTATTTTGTTTCACTCTCGGTCTCTCTTTTAAATCCTTCTACTGCTCGTGCGGTCCATACACCAAACTGTTGATACATTCTGGTGTGTCTTTCAACCAAAGTGCTGTTGAATGTATCATGGAATGTCTCGAAATGAGATACACGAGTAGAGAATAGTCTCTTGAGACAAAAGAATGCGCTGGGGAAGATTGTCATTTCCTTGGAAGCACCTTACTTCAAATCCTATTGCACAAACATAAAACCAATCATTCTGACGTAGTAAACATTTAAACCATTAAGGTTTCATATATATATATATATAACACAAACGGACAAAAAATCCGTTTCCTGTACATTTGTGATGACAGGCTACTTAAAAAAAAGGAAGCTCTGAGAAGATGGCCCTTACATTAATGCAAATGCTTATTAATTTAATGCGGCGACGATAGAAAGTACTTTAAAATTAGAAGTAAACCATTTGGTGATCATCTTTTGTATTACTCCCATTACAACCTTACACATTCTGATGGGTTAAATTTGCCCCGTAAGTCGCCACGTTGGTAATTCCACATACAAATACTTCACCAACAAATTTCAGATAGGATCTGATCTACCTACATACGTTTCTTATGGTAAACATCAAAGTCCCATTGTTTGAAGACATCAGACCAAAATCAAATTATAAATTTCTTGCGGTTTCTTATGTTATATTCTACAACATACAAATGCCTCACAAAACTAGGTCCATACCTTCAGAAAACCAACCACAATACACAATGAGATAGAAGTTTGACAATAAGCATCGGATTATTTGCATCTAGTTGGTTTATCTCTCTTCACCCACAATACCAGTTTCAGGGTTGTGTGCTCGGACAGTTGCTCCTCAGCCATAAGTTCATATAGAGGCGATGTTGGCAGCAGGTGGGGTGCCTTCCAGAATCAGGGTATTCATAACGGCCTCCAGTATCATGGGGTTCATACGTTTCATTATAGCCCGTTTATTAGTGCGAATTTCATTAGTGTAACAAACCACCACCACCACTATAATTTCATTAGTGTAACAAACCACCACCACCACTATAATTTCATTAGTGTAACAAACCACCACCACCACTATAATCACCACGTTGAGCAATAAACGCACCAATCTCCTGTGAGTTAACTTACTTGCTTACTTATTTACTTACTTACATACTTACTTACTCCATGCAGAAGAGTCCGTCTTGAGAAGGTAATCGGTTCTCAACTAGTCAAGAAATTCCCTGCATTTTATGGAACCCGAAGGTTATTTACCGCATTAACACGTGCCAGCCTCCTGTCCCTATCCTGAGCCACATCGATCCAGTTCATGCCCCCATACCCAACTTCCTGAAGATTCACCTTAATATTATCCTCCCATCTACACCTGGGTCTTCCAAGTGGTCTTTTTCCCTCAGGTTTCCGCACCAAAACCGCCCATCTCATTCTTCTCGATTTTATCACCCGAAAAAATGGGTGTGGAGTACGGTTCATTATGCTCCTCATTATGTAGTATTCTTCATTTCCCTGTTACCTCGCCCCTCTTAGGCCCAAATATTCTCCTCAACACCCTGTTCTCAATCACCCTCAGCCTACGTTCCTCCCTCAATGCGAGCAACCAAGTTTCACACCCATACAAAATAATAGGGAAAATTATAGTTCTGCATACCTTAATCTTTAAATTACTTGATAGCAGACTGGAAGACAAAGGATCCTGCACCGAATGATAGCAAGTATTCCCCGACTTCAATCTGCTCTTAATTTCTTTCTGAACAGTATTTTGATACGTTAAGGTTGTTCTCAAATGTCTGAATTCTTCCACCCTTTCAAAGGAACTGTTATCAATCTTGATATTGTGACTTCGTTCTGCATTCTTATCTGGAGACATGACCATGTGCTTAGTCTCGTTAGCATTTACTTCTAGTTCATTCTCCTTACTAGCAACTAGAAAAGGTTATATGTTTTTCTTGATAGAATGCACGGTTCCTCCCAATATATTTACATCATCAGCAAAAACCAGGAGCTGAGGTGTACCATTTAATTTCAAGCCCTCCTGGTTTACCTGAACTCTCCTAATGGCGAACTCAATAACAAAGATGAAAAGCAATGGCAATAAGTTTCATTATAACCCGTTTATTAGTATGAGTTTCATTAGTAGAACAAACCACCACCATCACTATACTCACAACCTTGAGCAATAAACATACCAATCTCTTGCGAGTTGACACTGTAAGAATCACTAGTAAGAACGGCAAATATTCCAGAAAAGAGTAATTTTGGTGTTTCAGATTTGGTACTAGTATTCTGGCGGGCCCTGTTTTCGAGTAAACTGCGCTGTTTGGAATGACGAGGTATATTACCCATACCCTTGCCCTTGCAGTGCCTCTTCTTGGTAAAAGATTGGAATTCAAAACATCCGTCCGGGATATTCTGAGACGGCTGTTTGGTAGTTGAATATCTCTGCGCAGATATACGCACATCGCACATCAGAATACCAGACATCACGATATTCAACCTGAAGGGGGTTACCTACCGGGGAACTGGGCCCAAGGAACAGATAAGAATGGTCTTTTCAATGTTTTCCGAAAACAAACAAGATTATACGCAGATGCCAGTGTTCGTGTTTCTGTAGGTTTTTCAGTTGTGTGACTAATATGTATCACAGTTAGCTGGGTCGTAATGTTTGTCATCGATAGGCATGTCATCTTATCAGCTTTAATGCAGAGCAAAGTTACTCTTCACGAAATTTGACACTGCAAGTTTCGTTTACTTCTTCACCATTATCATCGCATTTTTACCGTCTTCTTGACTTCATTGTCACTTTTATTATATCAACACTTTATCCATCTTTATCATCATTACCAGCTTCTTAATATCTTCTTTTTCTTATCTTCCTCCTCTTCCTTCTTCTTCTTCCTTCTTCTCATGTTCTTCCTTCTCCTCAGCAAATATTTGGGATAAACCTGTTCCGATTAACAGTCTTGACTGCTTTACACTTGAAGATGGAACTCATAGGTTGTCCCGAAACTTCGGCTACTAATTGCCAATGTATGCTGCGTAGCATGCCGGAAGAGCGATGATCTGTTCGTCAGCCACTGATGCAAAATGCAACTGGCGATTCACGCTAATATGTCTGAAGCGAATTCAATTTTCGTTCCCGAACTGCTCATAGTAACGCCCACTTTTCATAAAACATAAATTGATATAACAAATATTCTCACATAGGACTTACAGCACAAAAACTGAAACATGACGTGATTCTACATATGTAAAACGTGTAATATGATTGACTATCGAATAATAGTTCAGTTATGTATACATGCGTAGCCCAAAAATTGGGTGTAACCGAGACTGCGAATTGTCTCAAATGTCACATCGCGAACCGGCCGTTTGGAAACCCCAGACGCAGACATGTTCTTTGGTCTTTACAGCATGCGAGTCGGCCCACCGCTCTGTAACTTTCCAGCTACAGGAATATAGCTTCTTCTTCTTCTTCTTCTTCTTCTTCTTCTTCTTCTACTTCTTCTTCTTCTTCCTCCTCTTCCTCTTCTTCTTCTTCTTCTTCTTCTTCTCCCTCCTCTTCCTCTTCTCCTTCTCCTTCTTCTCTTCTTCTTCTTCTTATTCTTCTTCTTCTAGCTAATACTGTTTCATAAGCACTTCATGCGCCATAAAAAGTTTATAACATTCTAGTAACACTACAGACAAAAAATCTTTGCTTCCCTTAGTGCGAATAAGGTCTCCACGAAAATTACACTATCTTGAAGGACATTTGGACGATCCTGCTTCTTCCCAATGTTCCATAAGGAACACTGAACATGTCAGTACAGAGCGAAAAATGTGTCCCTTGCGTCACAAAGATTATCAAGTTTCTTACAGTGTGTCCAGCGTTCTACTTTTCTGAGAGCTCTCTCGTTCAGTTGCAACCTTTATAACACCAAGGAGCAGCGAAAAGAAACAGTTCCAGAAAATCCCATAAAAATGGCCAAATTAAATGACATAAAGTTACAGAGAAATAAAGGCGTAGGGAAGGGACAAGCAAGAAAACAGTCCGGTAAACGAGAAGTAAATAAAACATCAGTGTTTGAGAAGGAGTGACAGTTGAAATGGGGTGCAGGTTAAAAGGGCAGCTAACAGTTGAAGCGTGTGTCCATGACACACAAGGGAGTGCTACCAGTCGAGAAGATTGACCCTTGTCAATCACCCCAAACTCCTACAAGACAATCCACTTAGCATCAGAAGCAGGTGTGGGAGTGTCCAGGGGTGAAATCGCTATCAACAGGGATTGTCCATCCTGCCCAGACATCATCCCATTCCGCGTAATTGATTACTCTCTGTTAACAAGAATTGAGGCGCATGCGTATTCCGTATCTCTAAATGTAGGCTTACAAAAATGCAGTGTTTATAAGATATACTTGTTCTGTACGGTAAAAGTAAATTTATACTTCTACCTAAACACCACACATGAGGGAGTAGCGTACATATCATGTAATTTTAACTCCTTCCACAATACGTACAAAATATCTTGCCTAAAAAAAGAATCACCCAACTCATCTGCATTTGTTTGGAGCTTGATAAGATCAGAGAAACGACGGTGCGTCACCTCTCAGCAATTAATAGTTCGTGGGTCTTTGGAAACTGAAATTCTACGGTGTGTCTCTTTTCTCAACTCCTTGAATGAGGCATCTATCATGCTCTGCTCCAGAGGATGTAGAATTTCTGTGTGATAAATCTGACGTGCTCGGGGAAAAGATAAAAGAAACGTTATGTAGATTCCCATGGTATCCACACTAACATAAAATTTCTCTGAATAAACATGAGACTAGAAAGAGGTACCTTCTGCACTAGATGGAAGTTTCACGCTGGGGTTTTCTTTATTTATAAACGGACTCATTTGTTCGCGGTTTGTTTTATGATATCAGAATCTCAGTCTGTATACCATCAAATTATAGGACAGAGATGTGTAATACACTGCAAGATGATTTCGAAGGAATCAGCTGTCGTCTTGTCCGGGTATTCTCTTGGGATTCATTTAGAAAGACTGAGGAAAAGGGTGAAGAACGTCAGTCACGATAGAGTTTCTCGGCAAAGATATGAGCCGAGCATTTCCCGGAACCAAGTCTAGAGTCATTTCGCTATACCACCCCGTTCGGCACGTTGGGTTTGACTTAAGACACCGTCTTCTAGCGCTGTAGCAGAGTATGGACGTTTCGGAGGAACATACTACCGCCATATTCAAGGCTCAAACCTGTAAGTTTGGAGCACGAGTAGCAAACCACTCGCCTATAGCAGATCGGCCCTTTGGCCTTAGAGCTTGTTGTCACACACAGACAACTCTAAATCGGAATGATCATTAGGTTTCAAATATGGACACATTCCATTCCACTTACCAGACTACTCTACGGAGATTTTCTACCGTTTCATTTTTTTTAATGTCCTCTTGCAGCCTTTCTTTCTTCCCTTCTATCTAACCACCAGTATTCCTTCGCCCTTCTCTCTCACATTTTCTGTTCTTCGTCCTCTCTTCCTTTCTTTCCATGTAGTTCCCGAATACCATTTTTAAACTTCTATTTACCTTCTCACTTGACCTTCATGTTTGCTTGTCTTTTGATTCTTCTTACAGCCTCTTACTCTTGACTATTTATTTCCTTTTCCTCCGATTTTTTCTTTCTTTGTACAACTATTAATGTTTACTCTCTTCCATATGTTTGCCCTGCATACCTCTACAGTCATGGTGGCGTTTCACTCAGCTGTACAGATATACATACACACGTATAGAGCGGCAGGAGGAAGCATGTGTTTACTTTGTATGTGTATGTTGTCGCATATGGGAGCCATCACTGACGTGTAAGCATTAGTGCGGGCAGTGTAATGAGGCCAAAGGCAGAAATGTTAGTGACAGAAACCAACGTGTTTAAATCAACCGTGGGAATGATTATAAAATTTACCCTTCGACTCTTCTTAACAGTGTGGAACATTCAAAGGAAATTACAGAAAAGAAAGCAAAGTGACATAACGCATTAAACGAGCAAGAGTCCCACTTGAGAAGCCAATAATCACTTAAATTTCCTTCCCTTCACTTCTCCCCCCCCCCATGACGCAACAGCCCCTAGTGGGCTAAGGCCTCCTCATTATCGAGGCTTTACGATAACACTCAGACACCCTCAGTAGGACTCGTCTAGACCGGTGGTCAGCCAGACGCAGAGACCTCAAGCTGAAAACACACACAACTCACAACAGACATTCAAGCCCCGGCGGGATTTGAACCCGTAATCCCAGCAAGCGAGCGGCCGCAGACGCACGCCTTACAACGCGCGGCCACTGGGATCGGCTAATCACTCAGACAGAAGTTCATTATCACGTAAAAAAAAAGCAAACACAGGTCGCTGTCCTGAACTAAATAAATTCAGTTCATGTCGTCCAACACTACTGTTTAAAATAATTATAATACGAGGGGGTGCTGATAAGTCCTTAGTCCGAGCAGGAAGGAAACAAACTACAGTGGCCAAACTCGGGGTTTATTCAACATACTCCCCACGAAGCTCAATACACTTCTTAGCCCTTTGATCTAATATTTGCATGCCACTCAAAAAAAATTCAAAAGATTGTCCGTCCAACCAAGTCTCCGCATCAACAATGACCTCCGCGTCGGACGAAAAATAGCGACCTTACAATTGTTTTTTTCAGTCCATGGAAAAGGTGGTAGTCCGACGGGGCCAGATCCGGAGAATAGGGTCGGTGACCAAGACACTGGAAGCCCAGATAGGCCTGTTTCTTCTGGGTTGCAAGAGCCCGGTGAGCCGGGGCATTGTCGTGCAAGAACATGACAACCTAGGTGACCATCCCGCGGCGTTTTTCCTTCAAAATGTCCTTCAATTGCACCAGCACAGATGAGTAATACTCCGCGTTGATAGTTCGGCCCTTTGGAAGATAATCAATGCGGAGTATGCCGTCTTGATCCCAAAAAAATCGAGGCGAGAACTTTTCCAGCAGATTTTTGCACTCAGAATTTTTGGGGGCGGAGTGAGCCGCTATGCCTCCACTCCATTGATTTTTACTTTGTCTGCGGGTCATAGTGATATAACCAGGTTTCGTCCATGGTCACCAATCGCGACAGGAAATCATTTGGATCGCGTCGAAAGAATTCAAAATGTTGCTCAGACGACTGGCACCGTTGAAGTTTTTGATCCGCATTCAGGCGTTTCGGGACCCACTTCGCGGAGAGCTTCCGCATGTCTAAATCTTCATGAATGATGGACCCAACCCGCTCACGTGAGATACCCAGTTGCTGAGCTATTGATTTAGCCGAAATCCGGCGGTCTTCCAAGATTAGCTCGTGAATTTGATCAATAATCTCCGGGGTGGTCACTGTTTTGGGTCGTCCAGGACAAGGCGCAATACAGGTGGAAAAATCAACACATTTAAACTGAGCCACCCAGTTTTTGACGGTGGCATACGATGGTGTATGTTACCCTAATGTTTCTGTCAGAATGGTGTGAATTTCCTTCGGCGGCTTGCCTTGCAGGAAAAAAAATTGATGACAGCTCGCGTCTCCATATTGTTAAAATCGTGCGCGTCACCTGACATGCTTCCTTTCAGCCTCTGTAACAAGAAAAAACTTGCAATTCGGCACAAATACAGAACCCTCTTTCCAACGACACTACCAATTCCGTCCTACGACATCGGGAAGTAGGTCGGGCTAAGGACTTATCAGCACCCCCCGTAAAATTCACCCATTTACGTGAAAGTCATTCGAATGTTTTGTTCAAGTCATTTTTACAAAGCAAATTTCGCACACATTTCTGAACGGTCACATGTGAGCTACATGTTACGGTAATATCATAACAATGTGTCAGGATTGCAAAAATCTAAGAACATCATTGTACAAGTTTGTAAAGACTCCTGTTATTTCCTTTACTTTAAATCCGAACTTTTCTCATAATCTGTTCTCAGACACCCTATTAGGTCTATCGGAAACCAAACGTCACGCGAATTAAAAAAAAGTCTTAACGGTATAGATTTCGCTATTAATCTCCACGCCAAAAGTCAACAGACGCGCATAAACTAGTCTCGAACTGAATGGTTGTGACACAGACTGCAAATTTAGTTCAATCTCATAATGTCGGTTCACGCACTTCATATTGACTGCTGTCCTGAAGTATTTAACACTGTCAATGGATTTTTTAGTTGTTTCTTCCGGTGACATTGTCCCGCCTTCTGATGAAGAGACATGAACGTGTATTTAGTTTTTCTTGTATTTGTATCTAGAACAACCTCCTTTCTACATCTATTAAGGATCCTGTGTTCTTATTTATGGTATGTACAATTTCACCGAATGTACTTCATCATCAGCTTTGAACCAGCAGTTGATATATCTGTCGTGGTTTCCTCGAGACAGCCTACTGGCACATTAACCGAAGATTTAAAGAGAAATTCCGTTAAGGTACATGTTTGTTCAAAACTGTTGTAAATAATAGCAAATATTTAAATATACAGGCTCCACTGCATATTTTTCTCTTCGTTACAACACATTTTATTTAGCCTATGTAATGTGACTAGAACACGTGCGGCGCAACTTCTCTGCTCTTACACACCGCGTCACGATAGACACATTGTAGGGGCTAAAGTTACGTATTTTTCGGGACACGCGATGAAAGAAGGATTAACCCTCTTGTAGGTGAAATCTCATATCAAAGTCTACATATAAGTTTAGTTATACAGGGCGTTTGACAATGTTCTCCGTGATTACAAACATTTATAACAAGAAAACCAAAGGATCTATGTTAATGGAATTGTTCACAGCCACAAGAAAACTACAAAAGATTTTTTTTTTTACAACTAGAGATGTGCCGATGTGTGCACCACGGGTGACATGGCACACATCAATACGATATTCAAGTTCTTGCCACACACGCGTCAACAAGGGTGCTTCGATATTCTTCACTGCTGCAATGATCCGTGCCTTTAGGTCAGCGAGGTCACGTGACAATGGTACTTTGCGTGCTTTGCACGAAATGCACGTTGCACACTAACCACAGACTTACTCGTGTGATATTACAACACACAAAACGACTTGTCCCCCGGAGCGGTCATTTTCTCAATACAAACACTCGCATCGCCTAGCGGCAGAAATGTGAACTACGATGAAAAACAACTTACAGGTAAACAGTTTTTTAGTTGTTCCTTCTATCTGCACAGGGTTCGTAAATACGCGTCCTACGGTTTTCCTACAATAATTTTTTGTAATCCCAGAGTACATTATGAAACGCCCTGTATAATTAGGACCTATTTTAATTAAGGTCAGTTGCGGCTTAGAGTCATTACGAGTTCCGAGGTCCACATATAATCGGATAATCAATAATTACAGAAAAAAGTACATTCGTTCTCCGATTTAAAGTTAATGTTTTTACATCGGAAACCACACAGTGTGTTACATTATGTAAGAAACAGAACATAAAAGCATCGGCATGGTATCCGTTTTATTTTGCAGTCTTAACAGGCTACCTTACACTGCTTCGGACTGCCATGGTGCAGATGGTTCTTTTATTCCACATGCGCTGTAATTGCGCTCCTACCACTGAAATGACTGAGATGAGACATGCACTGCTAGCTGATCTATAATTTGGTAATGATAACACTTGGCCTACGTCATTCTGCTTCACATCACGTGCAGTATGTGTCGAGAGATGATACATTCACTGAAAATACTTATATTCGACATTCTATGCCTTTCATATTTTCGATTATAATTTCCTCCACAGTACTAGATTTGTAGTTGCATTTCGTAAAGAAACAAAATTCCTTAATGTCTTCTATACTTCAGTCTGTCTGTCCGAAAATCACACAAACTACAAACTGGTTTCGACAGAATTCGTTACGATAGACCAAAAGAAATGTGTGCAGCCAATTTGATTTCGGTTTCAGCAGGATTTTACTGTAGTCTTATAATACCTCTAATGCAGGGCTTTTAAGGTTTACCGGCTAAAGAAACGTGTTACAAATGTCTCTGCTATATGTGTAATATCATATGCGTGTTCATTTCACTTTCATTTTAATATGCCCATAATTTATGGACCTATTAATTGCTGGGACGTCTGTCGTGAAGTATTCAACAGACAAAAATAAAAGTTCGTACATCTGTACAAGCCCACGAGCGACACACACACACACACACAATGCTACACACCATACGTGCCTAAAAATAACAAATTCTGGGAAAATCGCTCGTAAATTAACAATAACTCCTACCTCTGCTACAATGAAAGGATTTTCCAGTCTGCTGATGTCCCCTTGTTACCTAGCAGTTGTCCACTTTGTCCACAGTGCAATCATTGCCTTCTAGTATTGCATACACACAGACAGCTGTCACGCGTGGGAGAAACCAATCTCACATTTTTGTGCTTTTGCTTTGATATATCAGCCTTAACATGGAAATGGTTAACAGTTGCCTGGCAACTCACATGAGCTCAGGGCTGTGTGTGTTTTGAGATCTGGAATATATTCCTAATCTAAAACACAAACCAGTGTGTTTTCATAGTTACAGTTTTGTTTCCAAGTAACTGCGAATTAGGACTGATGCCAAGAAGTTCCGCAGTTAACTATAGGAGAAACACGCCACAGTCTTGCGTTTTATAAAGTCAATTCTTGAAGCATGAAGTATCTTCAGTGTGACGACTGTACACTTTCGAAAGAACATTTCAGTCCTTGTAGATAAGGAGTGTTATTTTGTAAGGATACTAAATTCTTTATGAGGACAAGAAGACAACTTATTTGACTCAGACCATGAAACAGAGTACAAGATGCAATAGTAAGAAAGGTTAACTGACTTATGTAACAGCAGAGTTCACTCGATTTCCCCACGATCCATCAAAAGTTTCAAAAATAACTTTTACAGTCTACAAAGGACGTAAATCTTTCAATTTGCTATTACTTCAGGAAAATTAATCTTCCTTCTTTTATTAATACTTCTGTTAAAACAAGGATATAAAGAACATAATTTATCCGCATTTCATTAAAGAACATCTCGCACTAGAGTATAATTCCATTGCCTATTTTTCAGAGTTGAATGAAGATCGCCATATTTGCCGTCAATACGTATAATCCCTTCAATGCAGTAGCAGTAACAGTAGATTTCTTTCCCATACACCGCATACAAACCGATACGCATGTTTGCAACATCCGCCTACCTGCGTATCAACTCTCTAACCTGGCAGTCTAAACCCTGTTTCATACAGCCTAGATCAATCGTCAGCTTCAAAATTTTATTAAAAAAAATTCATATTCACTCACAATTGCTAAGACATATTATGGGACAGTTTCATGGCACAAACCATGATCGTTCCTTTGGAGCTCTTCTCAAATTCAGCATACAAAATAATACCATCAGTGCAGCAACATGAACCTATGGTGTCGAAGAAACGAAGTAAAACAACTAACCAATTACTTTGTACCATTTGCCACGTCTCGCTAAAATACAGGTTTATTCGAAATGATTGTCGTGGTTTTAACAACTTGTCGTACACAATACACTTGAGATAGCAGTATATGTTTTTTTTATTTAATAGAACAACACTCCAAATTTTTGTTACGTACCTTGCAGGTGCTCTATATGTTCACCCTTTGTGATTCTACAAACATCAACACGATAATCGACTTCGTTCCGCATGTCAGCGGTGATGGTTTCAACAGCGGTTCTGATGCGTACCTTCAGTTCCGGGATACACACGCACCCTGTCTCTTGAAACTGTGCATACCACCTTCGAATGGAATTGTCAGATGGTGGTTGTTTCCCGAATTTGGTGCGGAATTGCCGCTGGACAATT
>Ga0123354_10010633_pt1 | contig 14191 bp, 9 predicted proteins | sample TergutLab28metaG_2_FD_97872 | JGI IMG/M metagenome (GOLD analysis project Ga0123354, IMG submission 97872) | Labiotermes labralis P4 segment gut microbial communities from Petit-Saut dam, French Guiana - Lab288 P4 | ecosystem: Host-associated > Arthropoda: Insects > Digestive system > Gut ... | reverse complement strand
TCTGAGTAGTAGTGGGTCTGGAACGGGGTCCACTCAGCCTCTTGAGGTCAATTGAGGAGCTACTTGAATGAAAAAAGTAGCGGCTCCAGGTCTAGAAAACAGAGATTAACGGCTGTGGGGACCTATTGCGCTGACCACATGACACCCCTCTATCCACAAAATTTGGCACTAACTTTGCCGACCGGCGGTGGCCGCTCTGTCGGTATAGTTCGCGTGCGGACTAAGGCCACGGAGTTTAGTTTAGTTCATGATTTGTACTTCCCTTCTACATAAATACCACATTTCTATCCTATTTAGAATATGCTTCTTTGTAAATTTTGTGATCACTGTGCTTCTATGTGTTGGTCTTGTTGACTTACTGCAAATATTATAAAATAAATCCTGTGTTTTTCATTGTTTCATAAGCACCTTTTATTCTGTTGAAATCTTGTAAATATTTAACGAATTCTATTGGAGCTCTGTCTTCCAGTCATTTCTTTACAGTTTAACCTGTAGTGTGTAAAATTGGCTGGTTGTTAATTTTAATGATTCATTTGGATCATCTTTTGTGCATTCCTTGTATGGTCATGAGCTGTCTGTCATTGTTCTCAAGGTATTAAGTATATGTTCTTTTTTGTATGGGTTTATAGGAAATAATCAGGGATGTTAGTGATTTATAGTGTAGTTTGTATATTTTGTTTGAAATTTAAGGTATCACCTCTTAAATCACTTCTCCGTGATGATCTAAAGCGAAAGATTGGCAATCGTAGCAGTTCTTCCATCCCTGCTCGAGGCCGTCCATCCACTGCATCCCCAAGACCAGAGAGTTCGTTCAGCTTACAGCCCATTGCAACAACGACCAATGGCACCATCACATCAACAGGTCCTGAACAACCATCTGACTCAACAGGTTGGCGTTCGCCTCACAAACGGTCAGCTCCAGCACTGCAGTGTGTGTTTTGTGGTATCGCATTCCCTGACCAGACACTGTATTTCCTTCACAAAGGCTGTCACTCTGATAGTAATCCTTGGAAATGCAATATCTGTGGGGAACAATGTTCCAATGTGTACGAGTTTAATTCACATCTGCTCAGTAAAACACACCAGTAGAAGTAGAATGGGCTTGCCAGTTCTAAGGCTGTGTATAATGGAATGAAGTAGGCCAAGGTAAGCCTTCCTTAAATGGTTATCACTTCTAATATGAACTAATTGATTCGGGAGAGGAATTCTTTGGAATCCTGTCCTGAGGTATTAAGTTTGACCAAAAGGTATTGAGACTGAGCCTTTAGAAACTAATATACTGTGCTTGAATGGATGGAAGGTTAATCCCTCTTCAGAGAATGGTTCTTGATTGCTTGCATTGTCACAGCCATTTGCTTTATAGAAAAACAAGCTGTTTGTTTTGGTCACTGTCTTCCCATCCTTCAATGCAGTATTAAACTGACACATGGAGAAGCACTTGTTGACTTTAAAAATGCTGATCACTAACAAGTTAAAAAATAAAATTGGATGTAGATATGCCTCTGTGTTTGGTAACATCAGAGTGTCCTTGTCACAGCTGTGGCTATTGGCAGTGTGATTTATCTGAGGCATCAGTTCAGTCTCAAAACTTTTGATCGGACCTCATGTTCTGTCGACAGTGCGGCATGGGGCAGGCCATACAATGTTTGCAGGTCAACAGCTTTATTATTACGTTATTTAACTTTGGTTAATGGCTCATTACAAAACCCTCTTTGATTCCAAGTCATATGTAAATGATTTTTCAATCTTAGATGGTGGTGAATCGTACTGGAAGCTCTGAACTGGTGTACAGTTAATATCTTCAGACATCTGACCAGCCAAGTTTCAGTGTGCACTGGTTTGAGAATCCACTGATTATTTAATGTTGTATAGTGCAGTGGAATGCTGTGAAAGGAAAATATTTAGTAATATTACTGTCATGAAACTCACACAAGGCCCATTGTTCCTGCCAGCACAAGTACCTGATTTTATCTTGTGTCAGTAAGTTGTAAGCCTAGCATGCCCAGGCATGGGAACAGTCAACCTGCTGTGTTGTTTGGTCCAGAATGTGTGTACAAACAGAGCACAGACTAACTTTACAGTGTTAATTATCTCTAAGAGATTTTCTGCTGGTTGGTTGTGGATGGTGACATTGTCTAAGATTTTTATCGTTGCACTGTGCATTTTGAATTCTACATAGTTAACACACCAACAAATGCACTATTTATTAACTTGGTTAAAAGTTTTTATTTATATTAAAATAATGTCGCTCCTACATGTTTCGGTCTTTAATGACAATCATCAGGGAGCTTTATCTGTACCTGACTAAAGTTAATATTTATGCTAAAACACTCGGCAAAATAGCATAAGTATAACTTTAGTCAGGTACAGATAAAGCTCCCTGATGATGGTCATTAAAAACCGAAACATGTAGGAGAGATATTATTGTGTATTACAAATAAAAACTTTTAACCAAGTTAATAAATAGTGGATTTGTTGGTGTGTGAACTTCGTAGTATTGTCTAAGATGTTTAAATTTCAGTTGTAGAATCACATGCCACCACAGCTAGTAGGCTGGTAGTAATATTTACTGGTGCAGAGTGATTGTAGTATGTTATCCTGGCATGTGGTAGCATGATTGAGAGCAGTAAATCTCCCCTTATGTGCATCTTGCTGAAATTAAGGAAAGGAAGCACATGAGGAACAATTATGACCAAAGTAAATGGCCTGGCACCATGGCAATTAAAAGATAAATGGTGAGACACACAGTCAAGAAACAGTTATAGCTTGTGTTGCCTAATACAAGTGGGCTCAGTTTTCAGCTTAACTGACCCTTGAGAAATATGTTTAGTCCAAACCTACTGAAAGGCAAAGTTGTGTATTTCAAGAAAAGTGAGATTATGTGCTCATATGGAATCATATCACTGAGCTCTTTCAATAGGAGAAGTGTTGTAAGTTACAGATTTTAGTTTACACCTCAGAGCACAAGTGTGCTTCAGGTTAGGTCAGTGATAATCCCATTCTGTTACGCAGCAGTTTGCTGTACTCGTGTGGGCAGATGCACACAGAAGCAGGTTGGTGCTAGTGAAGTACACGTGTGTTGTCATGGAAGAAACTGAGTCAGATATTTCTCTATCGTGGTAGGCCAACCCATAATATGTACTGTATTTCCTGCCTGTTAGAATGCATCTTTTTCCTGAGAAGTGCCCCAAAAAATCACCCTTTTTCTTAACTCCAGAAGATCAAGTTCTTCTGTAAGTAGGCTTTTAAATTCATCATCATCATCCGTCATGAGTTAGGCCTTAATAGTCCTGTTTCAGTCTTGTCTAATTGTCTTTTCAAAGCTGTTTTCATCCATTCGGTCTGTAATTCAGCATTACTTTTGTCGTTCTGTTGTTGGTCATTCTTGCTACATGTTGTAGCCAATTTGATTTGCATCTTCTTAGTTTCTTGTCAACTGGTTCCACTTTCAGTTCTTCCAAAATTTCTTCATTCTTTTTGTGTTCAAAAAGTGTGTATCCTGCTGTTCGTCTGAAAAATTGCATTTTGATTGATGTCGTTCATTTTTTATCCTTCGTCTGAGGGTCCAAATTTCGCTTTCGTATAGAATAATGGGTAGAGCCAATGCATTATATATATTTAATCTTGAAGATTTCTGGATGTTGTTTTAAAAGTGCTGTTTGGAATTCCCATTATTTGATCAAATTTTACAATTTTTTTTAATATGTACATCATCTTCATTTTCATAGGAAATTTCACAAGTAAGGTATTGAAATTCTTTACATGTGGTAAACATTTGCTACCCACAGTGATTTTACATCTTACTGGATCTCATCCTAAAAATGTTATTATCTCATATTTTTCTGGTGATATTCTCATTCCAAAATTTTTTGCCGTGTTTTGTAATGTAAATACTCCTTCTGTAAATTATCCTTTCAATCAGCTATTATGACATGATCGTCTGCAAAGGAATAATGTTTATTTTCATTGTAGGTGGTAATGTAATACCTTTTTTGTCAGTCTGGTTCCATTTTACTATTATTTCATTCACATAAATTTGGAATAACGCAGGTCATATGTTAATTGTAGAGTGCCCTAACACTTGTGGGGAATATGATGTGTGCTGTGCTGCGTGATAGAAAGTTATTGTATTTACTAAAAGTAATCAGAATGCTCTCAAATAATTCCTGGAGTTGGCTGGTCTCATGTTGTGGGGTCCTGCCACAGCTAGTACATTATAAACAGTTCTGTTGCTATTTAGTGTGTCTTGTGTGATGTGACAGCTGTTTCTCTTAATGAACAGCTGAACCTCTTCAGTGTGCTGATTTTGTTTCCAACAGTTAATGGGTTTCATATTCTACATACGCTTATTATGTGTGCTGTATGCTGGCATTTCTCTCTCTCTCTCTCTCTTTTGCCTTATATGGTTTGTACAAAGAGTATAAAAGAAACTTGTGTTTACTAAGATAGAAGCCCAGGCATTGATTTCATGGAAGGTTATGTCCATGATTGCTAGTTGCATTCCATCTTCATTTTATGTATGAATGCCGATTTCCATTATGAACTTTCAGCTGCAAACTATTTAAATAACCATATATGCATTGTTTCTGTAATTTTTTATAATCTCTGTTCTGACTCTTTGCCATTTTAAGTGTAAATGTTTAGAAGAAAAAATCTTGGCACTGTCCCCCAATTGATATAGTTCAATAAGCAGTAGAAGTGAAACCTCACTTGTGCACTTTATCTAAGAGCAAGAATAAAAACTGAAATGACAAGAGCTGCACATTTTAGATTAAGTGTAACAGCCACAAAACTTGTACAATGTAAATGTGTAGATGTTCCAGTGAGGTTACTCATTGTATAATTTATACATACATATTAGAAGTGGACACCATAGTATCTGTCAACCAATGCACGAAATGTTCAACTCTGTAGTTCTTCTTCACGCTTATGACAGTCAAGAACACGGAAGAGAATTAGGTACCCATTGGTTCTGTCGCAAGTGAATTGAGAATGAAACTTGAGTAATTAATTTTATTTTCCTTGGAAAGCTGTGTTCTAGTACATTGTGACTAATGTGTATTTATTTGCATTGACAGCGGTGTAATACACATTTGACGTGATAAATATGTGGGATATTGTTGGTTTATAACTATGTGGCATGTTGTCATGTTGTTGAGAGGTTCCATTGCGTTATGACTTTTCTTTGATTAGGACAACTGCAAGTTGTTTTGCAAAATATTTTGTGAGACACTGTGATTGACAGTTTCAGCAGGGAGCTGTGGCCTTAGACCAGGTGGATTTTATCAGTGACATCGGGCCTTAGATATACAGTTTCGTGAGAAATGAAGGTTCTGTGTCCATTCCAGTTTATATTTATTCTCATTTCATATGTCATGTGGGTATGTTGATAAGACTGAATTGAAAGTTACATGGGGGTTATTTCTGTTCATTTCACAGCTACAATTTCAATATACCTTGTTTATTTGTTCTTTACACCATTTGTGATCCAGCTATGTGTGTCAAAATTGCTGCAGTACTTTGCTGTAATGTATGTGCATAATTTGGATTGCCTCTTTTCAGTTATATACTCATTTATGATTCACTCAGCTACTTTATGATTTTTAGGTACTAATGAAGGCACACTATTGATTTAAGGCCAAAATTTGGCTGCATTCTTAAAAATAAATTTCTTACTAGGCACAGGAGCTAATGTGACACCATTTCACAAACTTTGGGGTTTGGAATGGCATCCTTCTTCCTTGACATTGTCGCCAAGTGTGCCTTTGTGTTATGCTTGTAGAAAACTTTGTGTTAGATTATCATCTGAAGTGGGTTTTTAATTACCAGATATATAGTTTGTAATGAAACTGGGTCATGTGCACTGTTAGAGCATGATTTCTGCATTGCTGCTTAGTTATCTACTGACCATTTTTCTGACCTTGACTTAGTTCAACATAGATTCTCATCAGTGCTGTTTTTCTGCTTTTATGCAGACCCTACAGGCACATGGCAAAATTATTGTTTTGGAATAAATAAATTCCCAAAATTCCCCACAAGAAAATTTCTTACATTCCTTGTAATGAATTAGAGGTATTCATATGCAATTTATCTCTTTGTGTGCAACATAAATAAAGGCTGGAAGGAATTCAATCAGTTTAGCAGACAGCTCATCCTTTGTTCACCAAATACGGCTGATGAACCCATAGAACCGTTAGCTGTTTGTGTGCTATGGCATTGCCCTGCATGAAAGGTCTGTATGAGTTTCCCCTTTCAGTCAGTTGATCAAGAAAAGGCACCAGAATTAGTCTCACATATTGTTTGAAATTTATTGTTGTGTCAAAGAATGGCCCTCTTGTTTTGTGATTGGTAATTTTACATAATATACTTACCTGATAATCGTGTAGAGGCACCTTATGGCAGCATGAGGATCTTCTCTGGACCAGTATATATTGTTTTAGCTCTTCATGTTCCCAATTAGTGTAAACCACAATTCATCAAAACAAAATGTAGGTTGTGCATTGAGAAGACAAATGCAGGTTCTTGAAACGAGCTGCAATATCACATTATGATTCACAGTCTAGAGGCAGAATACTTGGTACATCTGTCATCCTGTAGTGTTGCAACTGTAGCAGTTTTGCTGCAGAGTGAACTGTACTTCTTGACATTCAACACTGAATAGCCAAGAGACATAACAGCTTTTTCAGCCTTGCTTCAAATCAAGCACCAGTGCACTCAGGCTTTTCTTCAGTTACTCCATGTCATTCCATCTAACAGTGATCCTGTTGCATTATGTTTTGCCACTGTTCTGCAATTGCATGTTTAATGGGATTACCCTTTCAGGAAATTTTCTGTGAAACTTGCTTTCCTTCATGGTTTAGTGCTTTACAAAATCTATATAAATACAATATATAAATACTGTTTGTTCAGTAATATAATTTATGTTTTTTTTACAACGCAATGCAGTCCTGTCACATGCATAGACACATTCATTGTTCCAAGAATGACTTTGCATTTGCCTAAAGTAATGGGGAATCTGTGTTCACTTGTCAAGGTTGGAGTAGCCTGCAAACATTTGATTTGCAAGCCATCAGTCTCATGATAAAACTGGATGTATGATACTTGTTAAAATACTGGGCATTGAACCTTCAATTCTCAGACAGAGATATGTTGAGAAACCCAATATACAAATATATTTTATAATTCCTTCATGCCAGGCTGTTACATTGTAGATACCCATCATCCTGATAATGCTCGTATGATGAATGGACGAACATCACCAGTCCTAGTGTAAGGCACACCAGGTTCACAGTTGGAATACCAAAGGATCTAAAGACTAGAAGTGTGCAGTCACTTGGGAGTGTCCTGAACTTGGTGTTTAAGGGATGCAAATCTCAGGTCTTGGTGTTTAAATATCCAAGATGCTTTGATTGTAGGCAGATTGTGTCAGTTGGTGAACAGTTTATGCAAGTTTTCAGGATTTTAAAGCAGGGCAGTTGAGGTCTTCATCCAGCTGGGATATTGTGCTCTGTCACTAGGTGTTTGTTGCCAAAAATTTTGAGACTGCATGGTGATCTCATCTTCAAGGGTTAAATTTTCAGTGAAGAAGTGAATTTCTTCAGACATTTGCCCCTTCAAGATGAGACCACTGTCCAGTCTTGAAATGTTGAGCAGCAAATACCTCGTGGCAGAGTGCAATGTTGCAGAATGATGAAGTCCTCCGGTACTCACTATGTTTTGGAGGCACTTGCTGTGTCCATCTTCAGGGTTGTCCAAGAAGACCCTCCATCTCTTAGGTGGTAAAAAAAAAGAGTACTTTTGGGCTGCCCTGAAGATGGAGGCAGCAAGCTTCTCCAAATCTGGCAAATGTTTACCGCTGAACATGGTGTCATGTGAGAAGACTTGAATCTTTATCAGCCCTGTGTGGGAACCTTGTGTCTTTCTATCCAAACAGATTGCCACCCTTTATTTTGAATATAAGTATACCAAAAAGCCGTTTGGAAATTTGGAAATTGTAATTGAAATTTGGTGTTTCATACATAATAATTTTGGTCCTCCAAAGTTTTAATTTGCATAACATGTCAAAAAATCTGTTTTACCTTCTGAATTTCTAGCAGAAAACACTGACTTCATTTTGTAATGCTAGAAGTCAGCTTAATTACAAGACATTGACACCTTGTGTACTAGAATCAGCTGTGGCTACAAAAAGCTGCTATACCATGTTGATTAGCCTCAAGGACAAAATTAAATACTTTTCTTGTATAATTTCATTGAACATAACTACAGTAAAAACATAATAATGGAATTTTACAGTAAAGAATAAATTGACAAATACTTCATTTACTCAAGTCATAATTTTTCTGTTATGATTTGGCTCTATCAGGTTCAGATTTCCATTCTTAAGGCCAAAATTGGCATTGATCTTAAAAGTTTGGTGTTACTCATGTATCTTGAGCACTGACTGTAACATTTTATTGGGTTCTGTATGTGCAATTGTCACATTTCTGTGCATGCAATACATGTGCTTGATCTCACAAGAAGTACTACATCCAAAATGTAATTGATAATCCTTATTAAAAGTTATGTTATTTACAAGTCAGGATGAAGGTCTTTGCTTGTGTACACATGAGTGATAATTAGAGGCACTGGTGTATACCAGATTTACAGTTTCTAATTTAAACTGGTCTGTGCATAGTAAATATCTATACATAGCCTTAATTGTATGCTTTAGATCCCTTGGTATGTGGTTAGACTGTTGTTGCCTTAAGCTTATGTACAAGTCTGTCATCATTGTTGCATATTTGTGTCCAGAATTTTATTTTCCAATAGGGGCACACAAATTTAGAATGAGAAGATTTATTTTTAGAATGGTTTAGGTGCTACCGTACCAAGATTCAGTGTAATTTGTACAGTGTTATTTGTTAGTGTGTATATTGGTTAGCAAGACAAGATTGTTATACTTAAAGAATTCTTTGTGTTTATAGAGATGCTGTTTGGTTCATTGTGACTTGTGTATAAAAGTTTAAGTTTTAAATCCTCTTATTTAAAATCTCTTAATGTATAAATGAAGATTTTATTTCACAGAACTCCTTGGATTTTGAATAGGAATTCCTGCTGAACTTGTCTACCATCTACTGTGCAGTGTGTACTGGTAGTTGTAAACCAAACAACTACAAACATGTGCTGTGTATGACCCAGAAGGTCAAAGACCTCATCAGCCCTGTGGCAGAAGCCAGCAATCTAGCATACCATACACCTTTTTGTAGAATTGCATTTTGGCCTTGCTGTATGTCTGGAAGTGGTGTTTTTAATCTGGCACATGTCTGTGTTATGTTCAGGAGTTATGGTGCCATGCCCACGGCAGATATTTTCCAAGTACTGTCAGTAATTGCATGAGCATTCTGTCACAGGAGACTGTTGTCAGCACGAAGTACCAGAGAACAGACAGAGGCAAATATATTTTGTGCGTTATTATTACATATGCTGCCTTTTGGCTTGTCTTAACTTCCCAGACATTGGAATCGACTGCTTGTATATGGACATGTATTATTTTGGACAAGCATGTTATTTCAGAATAATAATATGATTCTCCTTGAAGTTATGCTATTAATATACAGTCATATTTCATCACCAGACAGCATTTCTAGACTGAATACATTCCAATATTTATGGTTCAGATTTGTTTGCATCTCAAATATGTGTTGTCTAAACAGAAAGGTAACAGTTTTGTTTTTACCGAAGGCTGATGTGTTGAGTGAGATAAAAGTGTTGATCCAAGCATGTAGATCATTGTTTGTTTTGAGACATATTACAGCAGAACACATATTTGAAGTTTATATCTTACGTAGTGCTTGAATTTTGCTGTGCACATCCATTATTGGCAATTTACTGAATTCATGCCAGCACACAGCTGACATGTGTGGCCCAATAGCAGTGACAGTGGCTGAAGATGGGGTCCATTGACAAGTTGTTGTAAGCTCAGTAATTTACAGTTTTCTTGCAGAAAAGCTGGGGAATTTCTTTACTAGGTGAGCAACTTCAGTTTCCCAAGGAGTTAGTGGAGTTAGAGTTAAAGGGTTTATATTTCTTTTAGCCAAAGTAAGGTATGTTGTTGCCATGACACTAACTTAATTTGATTGTGAATTTTGTTACTTTGTAACTTATGTTGCAGTAGCGTACCAACTGCCCATGTCACAAATATTGTTTTGTTTTGGACAGACTCATTTCAGTGCTTATATTATGTTCATCTTTAGTGTCTTCTGCAATCGTAGTTTATGTTTGTCACATGCCCATTCATTTCATTCTTCTTGACATGTTTGCTGCCTGATGGCTAGGCATATTATAGCGAATTGACTTTCCAACTTTGTAATATGAACCATTGTGAAGAAGGCGGACTTATGTTTTATTTCCAGAGCTAAGTAGTAAGAGCATTCTCTTTTACTTACCACATCACTTGATGACCACACAAACTTTACCGAGTGATTGTTATTACAATTTTCTGAACTGTTGATCTGTACTGGCAGTGATGAATCTGAAGTTGCAGTCATGGTTTGTTTTCCAGAGATTAGCACAATGCCTGAATACAGTTAGTTCAACATTTCATAAAAACAAAATAATGTTCCATGCTCTGTGTCTGAATTCAAATGACTATAAACCTAGCAGAGATAATTTTTGCCACTGATGCAGAATTATGCTTAGTAGGTATTCCTTTGTGATAACAAGGGGATTAAAGTCCATGCATCATGCGGATGCATTTAGCCCTTCTGTAATTCTGGTCTTTGGGTATTTAACGCACAAGAAAATATATGAAATTGTGATTTATGAGTATGTGCATGACAGAAAATTACTGTCTTATTTCCAGGGAGAGGTTATATGATTGCAATACTGAATGGAGTGACATGTCTTGCCTTATTGTGTAGGAACATACAATAAAAATAGTTGATTTGGTACCAAATGATTTGGAAAGTTCTATTATGTGGAACTTTATAGAGGCCCATTATGTTTTACTGTTTTGCCTACCAGCAGTACTCATTGCTGATTCTACGAACTCAATAAGCAGAAGTTGGTCAAGAAAAACTATTTAGAGTGTAAATGAGCAGTTGTGACAGGGACAGCAAAATGTGTCTTGGTGTACTTTTGGTGTTTTTAGGTTGTATGTGCACCATGTTGCATATGCAGTGATGGCAAGGGAACAGAAGGTGTGGTGGGGCAACAGGACAGAATATCAAATGGTAAATTAAATGGTCAGGTCTGTCAGTGAGGTTGCTAGGTTATACTTTAGGTATAGCCTTCTAATAACGGGGAGTTTGCATTTTCCAGTAAATGTTGGATCCCGGAAGTGGTGGATGAGCCAGCTTATGCTATATTTTATGTTGCATATGATTGAAATAAGTAGTAGAAATTTTGAATTGCATGAAGATATATTTACACGAATGATCTCTGACAGGGACTAGAGTCAGCCTTGGGTGTAAGCAAAAATTGTATTCCTTTTACTTCGAATATTCATAAATGATATGTCTGGTTGCTTTATATTGTAGTGTTAAAGTGATTTCTCTTTGTACAACTAGCATCACTTGAAAGTTGCCCGTACATGTTGCACCGTACAGAATGTGACTACAATGTTGTCATGTCGTACTGTGCCCCACCTCTTAGCGTGTATTTCTTATGTATGGAAGACATTTTTCAGTACTGTTGGATGTGATGGGAATATTTGTACCTTCGGCTGTGGGGCTTCTCTTTGAGTGGAACATCAAAACAGACTCTCATTTATTGTGGCTAACAGTAGAGCAGCATTAGAACTTGATGTGTTTATACCCACACTCACCCACTGAAGTCAGTAAAGCTGCTGGTTATAAACTGCATAGTTATGTCTGATTCCAGAAGATGCTTAAGAGATTTTTGTTTGCAGCATCATGTCCAGAATGCTTTGAGCATATTATCCAGTTGGTACTGATGGATCTGCAAGTGTGAAGCTGTGCAGGTATAACAGATATATCACCTCTTTGTAATGCAAAAGTTAAGACTGCCTGTAGCTCTGTCTTCATCCTCTGTGTTGCTTTTACATTTTATCACTTGTTGGGGTTTCCAGTATTCTTCTCCTTTTAACAACAGCACTGTTGGAATGTTAGATGTGAAGGAAATCAAGTGACAAATGAGGCAGGATGCATAGTAACCAAAACAAATTGTGTTAACTCTAGCACTGGAGCATTTAATCTGTGAAAATGTGCAAAGTTTCAAACGATGGTCTTGTCGGTTCTTACACTGTTCAGTATATTGGGGGTTTTTTAATTTCATTTTGGAGGAGAGTGCTGCCTCCTTTGTCAGGGTTACTTTCAGCTCAAAGATCATCATTTGAGCAACATCTGCTGTGAAAACCTGTAAAATTATATTTAAATTCTATTATTACCAACAGACATAAGATACATGTATATATGTATATTTGAAACTATAAAAGGTGTACTTTTGCAATTAGGCACAAAATTTATATAGTAAATAGGAAAACAGTGAAAGCAGCATGTGTCAGTGTGACTGCTCAGAACAAGAATTTTTTTTTTGTTCTAAGTTCTGCTGTGACAAAGTACTGTGGTTTGTTATGTTTCACTTTTTGTATGCAAAGTGGGACATGAAACAGTGGTTGTGGATTGAGGTTGTTTCAAGTACAATAGTAACTTGTTTCTTGACATCTCGGTCATGTTATTTTCAGTAGTCTCTAAAGAGCCTGTGAAGTATGTACAGTATTTATTATTGTGTATAATTTATTTTTTGGGTATTCAATACTTTTGGGTGGCTTAGTTACATATGAATTCCAACTAATATTGATTGACCCACAGCGTAATAATTGAGCAACTGTTCGTGTCATTCTGGCGACAGTTCTGTGTGTATCATAAAGACTATGTTATTTGCTTCTGTTCCTTTCGTAACAAAATGAAATGTATATATTGAAGTTACTGATAGTGTACTGATCTGATTGGCGTGTAATCCGTCCAATTGTAGATTTATAGTAGCTTTTTCAAATATATATATTTTTCTTTAGAATACCTAGTTCAGTTCTAAGCTAATTTTTTTTATTGAAATGAAGTACAGCAACAAGGGACTGCATCTGAAATATGTTACTAAAACTTAAGGAAGTATAAGGAGGAAATATTGTGTTTTCCTTTCTCTGTATGAAATAAGTTCTTAGAATAAGGATTCAGTTTCAGGGTGACAGCACACAGCTCAGTTTGAGAAGGGATATTGGTGACTTAGTACAGAATTTTGTTCCATATTTAGATGGGTTGTGCTGTGTTGTGAAGCTCTATCGATGTGTGCAGGGCTGTTGCACTTACAGAACTACTCCCTCAGTACAGCAAAGTACTGTCATATTGGGAAACACCAAATTTGGAACTTCATTAGTTTATCGCGTGTGAAATACTTCATTTGTTGTCAGTGAAAAGGTAAGGCAGTCCCATTACAGGCCTGGACAGGCCCAGAGGGTTCTGAGGAAGTTAAGGTTCCCAGATTTCGTGACAATGGCACAGGATGGTGGTAGGTTGTCAGCCTTATGCACCGGCCGCCTTTACCCCCAGGAAATACTCCTGGTACTCGTTTCTGTTAGAGGCTGAGTTGACCCCAGGGCCACAGTGCAATCGGAATATTTTATGTCAATGAAAAATCCACGGAACCAGCAACCTTTCGATTTGTAGCACAGCACCTTAGCCACTGTGCTACCGCGGTCCCCAATTTGTTGTCAGTAGTAAACATGATTTTTTAGCTTTGGCATTGACATAATCAAAACAAAATCCAGCCAAATTATAGTGATAGTAAAAATGTTAGGTAGTCATGGACCAAACCCTACTTTTAAGTTGGTCAATACACAATTTTAAATCACCAAGTAATATTCATAGTTATTTAATATGCATTATTTTTTAGTGCATGCTTATGTAAAGTACTGTATTTTTAATTTATTGGAAAAGCTTGTGGGGGTAGGATGAAGGGATTACATAAAGTTCTGGAAAATGTGTCTCAGGAATATCTCGTGCTGTATTGATGTCTCATGTGGGGTAAATGTTTTAACAGTGCTCTTGGTTCATGCTGTGACAACTGCATTCAGTATTTCTTTAAAATAACCAACACGATGTCACTTGTAGACTATCCTTTATTTTCATGGGTAGTCGTCATTCACTCTCTACATGTTTCGAGCTTTCTAGAAGCTCATCATCAGGAGATCATTCTT
>Ga0123354_10010630_pt1 | contig 14193 bp, 7 predicted proteins | sample TergutLab28metaG_2_FD_97872 | JGI IMG/M metagenome (GOLD analysis project Ga0123354, IMG submission 97872) | Labiotermes labralis P4 segment gut microbial communities from Petit-Saut dam, French Guiana - Lab288 P4 | ecosystem: Host-associated > Arthropoda: Insects > Digestive system > Gut ... | reverse complement strand
TTTATACATGGAATCCACCCCCCCCCCCCCAAAAAAAAAAGAAAAAAAACGTAGATCTAAGCACATCCGTTTCTACCAGAACTTCAGCGAAAGAAAGACATAATTCAAAGAGCGAAACAATATTCTACAGCCTACGTGTATCTGCAACGAAGGAATAATGAACTTGTGCAGCTCGTTCAGATTAGTAACTGGTTACTGCTTGAAAGACCAGGGTTTTGTTCACGTCGTCATGGAAGGTGAAATGTCTCTTATCCACTGGATATTCAAAATTCCCTGGGAAAAACCTCACCGCCTAGCACTGCCGAATCCGAGGAGCTTTGCCTCTATTCCCACTTAGGAAATGATGGTGTATTTCTTTTGTACATTTCGAGACTTCAAGTCTTGGGACAGAACTCTTTAACCCTGAACATGAGAGCAGTAACATCTTTCGAAACGTCGGGGCCATAGCCAGTGACAACAACATAACTTGATATAAGACTTTAATCTTCAGCGTAGGTTTAATTACAGTAACTGAGGATTAGGACGTTAAGAAGGGTAATTTCGTGAAACTGCATGTACGACATTTTGCAATGTCGGAGTACAAATTTCCTTTCTTTCTGCAATGTTTTTGCTCCTATTATACAAAATTTTTCCCTATTTTGTAGGCATGAGCTCTTGAATGGGTCCTTCACGGTCGCGCATGTGTTTGAAATAAGCTTTCTTCACGAGCGTTCTTTCTCGTTTTTATTTATACACAAAATAAAATTTGCGAATCCCTTGAAAATCTATCTACTGCAGTGTAAACTATGAACTAAGTATTTGTGTCACGGCTTTTAAAATAACAAAATTGTCCCCCGTCCTGTTTTGCATTTAGTTCCTTTGTAAAATATTTGTCCTTGCGATCGTACAACTTTCTTCAAGTCGTGTGTAAATTTTAATTGGTTATGTTGCCGACTCAACGTACGGTACGTGACGAAAGATATGACAGATAAAAAGCGTTGTGACAGTCTCGGTTTGTCCCCACACTAACTTTTGAGTCAGTCCATGTACAGTACTTGACGGACCGCAATATTAGTGTCAAAGCGATCGATTCATTCACCATTCGGTATTCCGTGTTAGGAAATCTGCAATAGAAGTATTTACGTTGTTTGTTGCGTGATTCTGACACTTTGCACCCCGGGGTGCTGGTAAGTCCTTAGCCCGACCAGGAAGGACACAAGCTCGGAAACATTTCAGGGACGCGCGCGATTTCAACAACAACGAGACGTGGGCTGTCATCAAGCTCTTTTTTTCCTGCAAAGCAAGGCGCCGAAGGAAATTCGCGCCTTTCTGAAAGACATATTAACTTGTTTCCTTCCTGGTCGGGCTAAGGACTTATCAGCACCCCTGTATGTACACGGATTGTGGTAAAATATGCACATTTTATGGCGACATTTTTGGTTTAAGCCAAAAAAATCATCGTCGTGGCCGCGGTATATCATTTCTTCCTGTTTCTTGATGCTGACTAATGAACCAACTGGACATGTGAAATTTGGCACTTAACATTATCACACCAAACATTACATAATAGGAATAACTTAAAATTATTAACGTGCCAATGACGCAAAATTTATATTACTTTTACAGTTATTATCCCACAAGTTCTGGTAACCTCACTATGATGGCCTAGATACTGAAGGGCCTTTCAGTGCTCTTGTATGATCGAGGCATTCGTATCAAGTATTCAGAACCAGAAAAGGGTATTCGTTTTATTACCACGTCTTATCAGCTAATCAAACTCCTTGCTAGAAACAGATATTTTACACCGAACTGATTGATTATCTCTAGTACTCGAATGTTGGGCCTCTAGCAGAAATGAGTACCAGGAGTATTTCTTGGTGGTAAAGGCGGCAAGTGCGTAAGGCTGACAACCTTACCACCATCCTGTGCCGTTGTCACGAAATCTGGGAACCTTAACTTCCTGGAACCCTCTGGGCTTGTCCAGGCCTGTAATGGGACTGCTTTACCTTTACCTTTACTCGAATGTTGGACGCAGTTGATAAATCTTTTGGCAAGCCTGGATCGTGGGTAGTTTCATCGACCACGCTCCTTCACAGTTCCTCTTCGTCTCCAACACTTGCTTCTATTCAGCGGGTACCGACACTGTCCCCATCTGTGGAGTGACAGGGTACCGATATTCAAAATAAAGAGAACTGACCTGTATACCCCACACGTCTTTTTGACATACACACAATGAATATTGCCTTTCTTTTACCTTAACTTCTCCCTATTATAGAAATATATCGCGTCAATTTCCTAGTACCTTCCCATTCTACCAAGAAAATGTACAATTCAGCTATATGCTGACTATTCATTAATTCACTGAGGAATTTTTTCTTCCATACTTTTACATGACTAAACTCAGCAGCTGTCGGATATTATCACGACAGTTGGCATTATATCAAACAACACTGCATGAGAAAGAGTCTCCCGAGAACTCCAGTGAAGCTATCTACCAAAACGTAGTATTTATCAGACACGCCTACTCTTCAGTCAATGAGCAATTACAAATTCCAGTAACCGAATTAATTTAGGCCATTCGCCATAAAAAATAAGGCTGAGTATACACGAGAGAGTAAACCGTCGTGGGTCCACTTGCGAGTATCTAGCAACGGTGTTTAGATGTGAGAGTAACGCCTGGTGACCTAGCTCGCGGCGAGTGCTCTGAGAGCGGCGGATTGGCGAGAAACCTTAGACTATGAAATTTTCGTTTACACGTGCGAGAGATTTTCTGATAGTTCTGAGAGTAAGAACATGGCGGCCGCCGAATCAGCTGGCGTGAACTGAGGAGGTTCAGCACCGTTCAGTCACTGGCCAGAAAAGGCTGGCCTTCGCGAAACAAAATTGTTTGCTTTCGTATTGTGGCTTTAGTTAGAAGAAATAAGAACAAAATTTTGGGTTAAAGTTGAGGTTGAATATATTGCATATAAGTTATTTAAAAATATATAGGTCATATGAGCGAATAAATATAAGTTCTGTAAACATTTAAATATATACATTACACATGATACACATTACAACAAAATTAACCTGTTGCAATTATGTATTTCCTTGTATTTTATGTAATGACGCTGTTAGTAACCAGGCTATGAATTTGATACGATATACATGTGTAAAGTTGAGCTAGGTTTTCTGTCTTGGATTTTGTCTAAAATAAATTAAGAAAAGAATGGAGGATGGTCGGTGTCCCGAGAGATATTCGAAAGGCGAATCACCCAACTAAAAGTTAGGATCGTTGCTTCTGTAGAAAATTTTCAAGTTTACATACATAATGTTTTGGAAGAGGCTTTGGACCTCTCGTCAGAGAGACTAGGAGGTGAATGAACACATAGTGCACGCAATTTATAAATTACTAGTCTATTTCACACAAGAAAGGTACCTTTAGAGGTCATCAATACAGTGCATGCAGAACAATGTAATAAATTGATTTCAGATTTTGTGGGTTTATCGATAAATTTTAGTAGTGGGTTTTTTTTCGCGATCATTATAATGTATGCACCTGTTGCACCAAACCCCCGCTCATGCTATACATAAACTTATTAATCTCGTCAACACCTTCCCGAGTCGCTTTTCATGCAGCTGCTCCCACACTATTCGTAGTTATACCGATTTTCCTGGTCTATTGGAGATCGCAGCTGAGAAGCAGTATTGCCCTACTTCACAAGTGCTCTCAAGCCGACTGTCCGCGAGTTTCCATGGCCACACGTGAGCGAGCACCTCCCGAGAGTAGCTGAGAGACACTTGCACGAGTTTTACTCTCAAGTGTAACTCCAGTTTAAAAATAAATTCCACAAAGCTCGTTTATTGCAAAAAGAAGTACAAATATTTTACAGCAAATTGCAACTAAGTAAGTCGCCCGTCTGCTGCGATGTTAAGCGTGTAATTATAATGGTTAAAGGATCCATTTTCGATCCGCGCATGCAACTAATATGCGAGACTGAAAGAATGAATGTCAACAAATCATATGAAGACGAAAGCAGGAACCATTGCTCATGGCATCGTGTAGGCTATTACCAAAAACACCTCTTACAGTTGAAATTGTCCAGCATAATTAATATTATTTAAACTCTGTTGTTGAAGGATCGTCATTAAAGAGACGTTCTAAGAGACGATTTTCAATGTGTCGACCTGTTTGTCCTGCCAGTCCAGTGTATTTTTCCTTCTCTCGTATGTCAAGGACTTTACTATTCCCCAGGAATCACTCGAATCGGCTTTTCGGAGAGACTACCTAAGCTGATGAGGGTAGAATATTCAACAACGGAACTGCTTGAGGCAGGATCACGCAAGGGACATTGCGGGATTTGTTGCCTCGGAGACAAAGAAGAGATTTATGAAGTTTTCATTCCACATAAGTGAAAAGTATGTTTATTCCACCTCAAATTCTCTTCAGAACCACCGCATTGTTTCTGTCAGATAAACTGAAGTAGACGTACAGACACTGAGAACAAAATAAAATTTCTCTATTTTAAAATTAACCCTAAGTTAATTTTTCTTTTTCATTCAGTTTCGAATTTATGGTTGGAATTGCAAAATTAGATCAGTAAGCAACTGAAAGCAGTAAAAAAATATAATTTTAAATCATTATAAATGAAAGGGCCTAGCCTTATGCGGAAGAATTGTTTTACCCGTTTTTATTCCTACCATCATCAGCATTTGTATTTTCATTTCGGCTGTACGATCATGAAATGAATAGAAGAGATAAGAACTTACATCGATTAATTCTGTGTCGGTTCATATTTTCTCAGGAATCTATATCCGTGGTACATGGAATCTAAACCTGCTGTAGAATATAAACGTTGCTTTCATTTGTTCTTCTAAATAACTCAATATGGATCTGGCAATTAAATAACTATCTGGTGTTTGTTGTGTCGATTCTGTTGGTTAAAACTTCCAAATTTTATTGAAAGGCCTTGTTACATCCACTTTTCATCAAATCTTAAGTTTCTTTCTTTCTTAGTCTGACCCCTTTCTACCTTTGTAGTTGTAGAGGGTCATTGTTGCACCTCATCACACTGAACGACACACACACACACACACACACACACACCCACACAAAAACATTCTAGGTAAGAATCCTCAGGACAAAGAATCGGCCCGTCGCAGAGACTTCTACCTGGCAACACAGTACAGACATCCATGCCCTCGGCGGGATTCGACCGCACAATCCCAGCAAGCGAGCGGCCAGAAGCTCACACTTTAGACCGCGCGGCTATGGGGTTCGGTTCAAATTTTAACTCGACACATATGTCCCTAATTACAGTGCTATACCACTCCTTTAAATGTTGATGTTTTATTGACCGTGCTGCTCAGTATAATATTAGTAACTGACCAACTTTATGCATAAATTCTTGTTTCATAATAAGTTTATTATATTCCTCTACATGTTTCGAGCACTATTGTGCTCGTCATTAGGTCAAAACTGTATTGTAGAGCATCTGGTATCATCACACTAGGTAGGTGGCCGTCCGGTGCACAGAATCCTCTCCCAACCTGTGCACCGGACGGCCACCTACAGAGTGTGATGGTACCAGATGCTGTATAATACAATTTTGACCTCCTGATGATGAACACAATAGTGCTCGAAACATGTAGAGGCATATAATAAACTTATTATAAAACAAGAATTTGTGCATTAAGTTGGTCAGTTACTAAGATCACCCCTTTAACCTTTTAAAGTGTACTGTTTAGGTGATGTACCAACATGTTTAACATTCAAGAATTGTACGCTCTGCCCACGCACTGTATTTGTGTGTTTTAAATTTTTTCTGTGAATAAACAGCGACTTATGCCACTTACATCACAAACGGATTGGTTTTTATAACCGACATGAAAAGTGTTTACAGCGCGGTACGGACTGGGTTTTTAAATAAATCCGTCTGCCATTCGTCTTTAAAGGGTTATATATACAATTTCTACCACCGCTTGTAACGGCCACATTACATTTATCCCGTAAAAATCATCATTTGACTCGTTTGCAATTTCTAACATTTTACATTTTCATAAATTTTAGTTGTACTTGTTCCATCGACGTTCAAATTTTCACTTCCGACGTCGGAATTAAACCGAAAAGCTACAGCCAAATTCAGAATTCCCACGGTCGCCAACCAAACTTCATCTGCAGTGCACTCAAAAATTGCCTTAAAAAGTTTTTGTTTTACGAATAGAAGCTCTTGAGATCTAACATAATCGAAAATTTGGAGACCCTGTTCCAATAGTGGTGCAAATACTTCTCTCGAATCAGGATTTCGCTCAGTTGCCGTGAACAAAAATGGGTTTTATGGCAGCAATCAATGCACTTTTTAGATGGTTTGTTATGTGCTTCTTATTCACTTATCTTCATAAAAGTCCGTTTTTTTAAAGTTAAAGAACGTGACAGGTAGTGGCTTGGTAAAACTACAGGCGTATTTCTCTTTACAAACATGAATTCATACATTGTTGTTTTTGGTACTGTTGTTTCTTGTTGCATTGTGGTTGATGTAATCGAAGCTTTGTCAATTTCACAAGTTACATAACACAAATTGGAAGGTGACCTTTAGTGTCAAATTAGGATTTTATAAAAAAAAATACTCTCCAATTATGTAGGACGAATATTATGTTAAATAGACGGCCTTCGGTCCAGTATTCGAAGCATATTCTCCTAAACAAAAGCAGTCAGTTTTCAGTTGTTGAAAAAGATAATGCAGGCACACTTTCTGTAATAGAAACTGGGAATTTCTTACCCGACTAAGTGTCAGATTCTCAAGCAGTACTCTGCTCAGTGACGTTAGTTAGTTAAATTATTGCAGGATGTGAGATGAGACCAGACTAAGAAACATGTACAAAGGAATCTTCAGGCCTTAAATCGTGTCTTTGGGGGGGGGGGGTGGGGGGGAGTTTGTGGAAAAGTAAATACTGACTTTTGCATCTTAGCCTCTTTCTCAGAAATTAAAACAATAATTCGAAGGTCATACACAGTTTTGTCGTAACTGACAGATAAGCCGAAAATTTCGTTGGTTCGATTTTCCACTTAACACATACCCCAAATACGAGGCTGTATAAAATTAATTTAGCAGTTTTCGTACGTTAAAAAATACGGACACTTAGATACCAGTCTTGCAGTGTACCTGCTCTCTGTGGAATAAAAGCATGAAAAGTCGGCATGATGGATTTCGGCCTTTGTTGTCCGTAAGAATAAAGTCTGCAATTCGATCATAAGCCATGTAAATTCTTTCATATCGTCATTGTCCGTATTCAGACTGAGACCCATATAAAGCAGTAAATACGTCTCAATGTATAATACTTTTGAAATAACCACAGTCATATTACAAGCCTGCTAAGGTAAAGGTAAAGCAATTCCATTACATGTCTGAACAGGCCCTGAGGGTTCCAGGAGGTTGAGGCTCTCAGACTGCATTGCAATAATCACATGAAGGTGGTAAGTTTGTCAGTCCTACGCATCGGTCTCCTTTGCCCTCCCAGGAAATATTTCTGTTAGAGGCTGAGTCGGTCCAAGGGCCATAGTTCGGCCGCAAGGATTATGCCAATGAAAAATTCCAATGACATCATCGGGAATGGAAGTCGCGACCTTCCGGCTTGTAGTGCAGTGCCTCAAACAACTGCGGAACCGCGTGCCTCTGGCCTGTTAAGGAGTAGCACAATTTAACAAGGGTTACTTCAACAATATTTTATTTATTGAGATTTATTTGGCGGTTCTGCTTTGAGCTTGATTTTAAAGGCCTGCAGGAGTAACAGAAAAGAAAACGGGACAGAGGAGAAGAGAGGAGAATAGAAGAGTAGAGTGTAGAATAAAAGAAAGAAAAGAGAGTTCCCGAAACTAAAATAAAGTCGTTTAATAAAGTAATAATGAGATCAATCGTGATATATGCTATCATTACTTTGCACCTATAAGTCCTTTCGTTTTCATTGAAAACCACAGCGTTCAGGTAGATTCCCTTGACGCTCGCGACGATGGTCGAAGGAAAATATATTGATTCTCTCAAACGGGTTTTCTGTCACTGCTTGACGTTCTTTTCCACTGGTCGTCATTTGTTATGTTTGTTAATATCAAGCACAAAATCAAGTTTATGTACAGCTTTTTACATTCCGTGCATCGTGAAATATATGCCAATAATTGTCCAACAACAAGCAACCATGTACAGTTTATTTAGATCTGCAAACCGCTCTACATGTTTCGGGTGGTATCTCCACCCATCATCAGGAACTCATGTCACTGTATCCACACCATCTGGCATTAGTAAAACCGTAACTGCATCCTGTAACCTGTCGTGAACGTGACTGGAACTCAGTTCCCGTCCAGTCACGTTCACGACAGGTTGCAGTTACAGTTTCACTAATGCCAGATGCTGTGGATACAGTGATATGTGCTCCTGATGATGGGTGGAGATACCACCCGAAATATGTAGAGCGGTTTGCAGATATAAAAACAACTGTGTATAGTTGCATGTTGTTGGACAATTATTGGCATATTACGCACAAATCCCATAGAACACTACAGAAAATGTACCATGTTCTAGGCACAAAACACAACTGCACCTCAGCTTTTTATTTTCTGGAATACATCGGTTACAGTTCACAAGCAAGTGATGGCCGGCTTTACCCAGCGCATGCAACTGCAAGGTCAACTGTAAACTCTCCAGTCACTGTCTATACTTAGGTCTTCATCATTATTCGAAATTGTAGCTAGCATATTTCTCCGTGTTAGTTCAAAAACGCGCCATCTTCACTAGTCTGAACCATTTCATACTTTCGTGTGTGTCATCGACTGCAATCTGGTCATTCAGTATATCTCTCCTTCTCTTCTAAATATAATCTGTAACTATCCTTTCATTAATTGAAAACAGTCTTTTTATTTTGGTGCAACAGCCCCCAGTGGTCCAGGACCTCCTAATTCACGAGGTTTCTAGATCATCCACAATGACACACCACAGTCGGTAGGACTCCTCTGGACGAACGATAAGCCCGTCGCAGAGACCTCTACCTGAAAACACACAATACTCACAACAGACAGACATCCATGCCCCCGGTGGGATTCGAACCCCCAGTCTCAGCAGGCGAGCGGCCGCAGACCTACGCCTTAGACCGCGCGGCCACCGGGACCGGCGAAAACAGTTGTTACATAGGCTAATAAAATAGCAATGGAAGTGACTGTGCTGTAAAGCCACAATGTCCCCAGCACAGTGCACAGTGTTGCTGCATGAGCGTTCCCATACCTAAAATCTGGAGAGCAAAAGGTGGAAGCAGAGGGGGAGAAAAGGAGCAAAATCTCGCCATCCCATTCTTGTAAAAGTGTTCTGCTGGAGCAAGGTGCTTGCGTGTCGAGACGGCATTAACGGCATGCCATTTTGGGATAGCATTCCCCGCCATCATCACACGCAGACTTCTTGCTTGAGTGGTCCATTGAATTATAACCAAGGATTGACTGAGCTCTGCGGCATGCCGTGTGATCATACAGGCGTCACTGCCTAGTCTGTCACTCTGTTTTATTATCCATAAAGTCGAAATTTAGAGGAAAACTATAAAATGAAAATGTGACCAATGGATTTTTTGTGTTCCGCATGTTCGAAAAATTCACCCTACGTACTTCGTAACCCACGTGCTATGTAAGAGCATTTCGGAATCTGACATTACTAAGACAAAGCACAGTGTCTGTTCTTTCACTTCAGGTCGCTCATCTTTGTGTAATGAAACACTTACAGTCTAAATCTGTAACATTAACGATGTGTCGAAGACCCATTCCGGTTGAAACTCAGTTCCTTTCATATAAGACCCATCTTTTAATGACATCATTATTATCATTATCGTAATCATTATTGACTCCTCACTCACATAATGTCGCAGTTGAATGCTGAGTACTCCAGCTGCCGCATTCGGAAGAATCCAGGTTCAAATCTCGGTCAAGAGACGGGCTATTCTAATTAAACTGTCCCATAATTTTGGTAATTTCGTTCACATTAATGTCAGCAAAGTAGGTCTAACTTAGGAAAGCAGATCGCGATCTCTTCCTTTAACGTCTTGGTCATTAATCATCTCATCACTGCCATAGGTCTATAGATAATCTAAGCAGAAAAGGACGTCAACAAACCCAAGACCTAAGCTGTTTCACGCACAGCGTTAATTTTATTGGCATTTATCTGAGTTTAAAGTTTTATAAATATTACAGCCTGGAATTAGGGCCCTTGACTAGAGAAGGACGAATAGGAACTTTATATTAATCCTTTGAAGACCGGGTCCGATTTGAGTGATATTTAAAGATTCAGTTCTTGTCGCGCAGTAATCACACCCATCCCGGTTATAAAAAAGACATTAAATGTACTTGTAACATGACATCGTGGCCTTAAAGAGGAGCGTTCGAATTTTGCATCCTGCAGTCAGTCATGATAAAACAATTGGTGGTTTTCACAATGTCGCAAACGTTTCTAAGTAGAGTCAGTTAGGTTTGTGTAGAGAAGTAATAGCTGTATTTTCTGAGATCCTTAAAAAGAATACAGAAACAAGCCGTGAGAAGGACGTAGAATTTTTGAGTGTTGAGCCTGGTGGTGCACAAATTAACCACTAGGCTTTAAACGGTTAGGAAATAATAAAATACTAAGCCCATAGAACTAAAATTATAGTCAGGTGTAGGTATTAATTGTTCAGAGATGCGACAATATTCTTTCTTCGTTAGTTAAATTACAGCCTAAGAATTGGAGGACACATTCGGTCCGTTACTGAAAAGGGAATTTTGTTTTCTCAAACATATCAGTTCAGCCTCATACGTATATCCGTGAGATTCAAGCAGCATGAGCGTGAGCGTGAATCTAACAACTAATTCCCGTCTAAGGCCAAAAGTAAAACCGCGCGAAAACGTACCTTCCTTTCTGAATACTTCCTCGTGTTTTGGCATATAATAAATCACAATAGCAACGTTACAGTCCCCTTTTATGCGTACTTAGTCACGGGGATGTACATGTATAGATGGTAAAGTAAGCACTGTTACTTCTTATCGTATTTTTGCCTTTATTCCTGAAGGATATTTTGTTTGTAGATCTTAGTGTTTGTCCCTTCATATCGAAGATCTCACGTATTAAATGTTTCATTTGTTGAGAAATGTATCAGATGTCATCTCTAGAAAATGGAATACTAGGAATAGTTTCCATACCCAATTAAACAAAGCTGGCAGATGAAGTGGTGAAATTTTGAAACAAATGTCTTCTTCCACCTCCCTCCAGTTCATTCCTCTTTTAAGTAGTTCTACGCTCCGTTGTCTTGTATCAAGTTAAGGTCCGTGTTCTCTTTGTTTTAATCCCAAATGTAAAAAAGTTTTTTTCTCTCTTTCTCCTAATTTCTTTCCTTGGAAAACGAAAGGATTATAACTTTTCGATAAAAGGGTCCGTATTTTAGAATAGTATCGAGGCAAAGCCGGGGTAAAAGCCATATACGATGCTACACTGGGTGGGTAGGGGAGACCTGAGCAGTAATTATGCAAATTGAGCTCTCTGACTTTGAGTGGTTGAAGTTTTCCTTCAGTCGCAGAGATGTCTAGTTCCCCCTCCCTCTAGCTCCACATCATTCCCTTCCTCATCACTCATCATTAAGGAGAAAACAGAATGAATACGTACTTCCCTCATTTCTCAAGTGCAAAATAAACATGAAGGGTTTGCATTGGAATATTAGCAGCACGTTGTCTTGTGTGCGATGAAGCCCCATTGCATGTGTTTCAGCGCGGTGCAATTTGATTTAGGCTCTTGGAAAGACAAATAAGAGACTCTGGTATCGCAGCTGCGTTATAGAAACATCAGTGTGTGATATAGTGATATATCGTGACAGTAAACGTGGAGGAATGAAAACTGAACGTCTGTACCAATATTTAAACTGAAGTCGTTATTTTGTTCACCTATCTCGTACTTTTTCCCGATGACAGTGGCTGCGCGGTCTAAGGTGTGTGTCTGCGGCCGCTCGCTTGCTGGGATTGCGGGTTCTAAACTTGCCGGGGGCACGGATAATTGTCTCTTGTGGATGTTGTGTGTTTTCTGGTACAGATGTCTGCGTCGAGCTGATCACTCGTCCAGAGGAGTCCTAACGAGTGTGGTGTGTCTGAGTGCGATCGTGAAGCCTTGAAAATGAGCAGGGCTAAGGATGTTGTGCCACGTGGGGGGGGGGAGGTCTCTTATTCCTTCATTGAGAAAATAAATATTACACCCTCAGTGTGTACCTCATTAGTGGGCTGAAAATATAATAGTTAAAGTTAATAAGTGAAGTCGTCCCTGTCCACCCCATGAAGGCGTATAGGGGAGGTGACGTAGAGCCCCTAGCCCCACTCATTCTTAACCTCGGCAATAAGATGGAGGTGAATGGAAAACCTGGCGCTCCGGTGGTTTTACTCCCTAGAAAGAAGCCCGGTACCTATTGAAAGGAGGCTGGGTGGGCCAAAAATCGTTCTCAGTATTTTGGAGAGTGGAAAATTTCTTGCCCCTATTGGGATTCGAACCGCCGACCGTCTAGCACCTAGCTAGTTTCTGTACCGACTACACTATCCCGGCTCCCAAAGACAGAACAGACGGTATGATGTCAAGACTAGAATCAAAGTGGGAAATAGGAAGTACGTAGCAGTTTACCAAAGAATTGGTCCATTTACGACGTCTTTCTGGAAAATTAACTACACAGAACATTTTTGGGTTGAGGGTTGTTAATACTATGCCAAACTCTCAAGGCCTAGCAGTAGGTGCTTAATCAATATACCGCACGTACCCTAACTATCAGAATGTCCTTTGAGCACCTGCAGCCCAAGAATATGGTACGATTTTTATATAAGAAGCCCACTCTTAGTAGCATATTACTCACTTACTTACTCCATGGTGCAGAGTCCTTCTTGAGAAGCTAACTGGTTTACAGCTAGTCAAGAAATTCCCCGCATTTCACGGAACCTGAAGGTTCATTACCGCACGCACAAGCGTCCGCCACCTGTCTGTATCCTGCGCCAGCCCAATCCAGTTCATATACCCACATCCCACCTCCTGAAGATCCGTCCTAATATTATCCACCCTTCTACGCCTAGGTCTCCCCAATGGTCTCTTTCCCTCCGGTTTCCCCATCAAGACCCTACAACCCCCTCTCCTCACCCATACGCGCCACATGCCCAGCCCATCTCATTCTTCTCGATTTTATCGCCCGCACCTTAGTAGCACATTAGGTTATTAAAGTTTGTATTAAGAAATGTATTGCACTTCCCATACTCTAGCATAATTTTATCAAATCCGGCCCTTTGGCAAGGTAGATCAGTGCCTTCATTTTTATCTCTCCGAAGTCATCACCAGCTGCGGCCTTGAACCTCTTACAAATTGTGACCCCATCTTCAGTTTGGGTCTACCAGGATGTATGTCTGTGTCAATGTTATAATTTAGCAACTATACAAAGCACTCTTATTAATATCTGACCACTGCGCTACAAGCCGAAAAGCCGCGGGTTTCATTCCCGATGGTGTTATTGGATTTTTTCATTGACGTAATCATTCCGTTCGTAATATGGCCCTAGGGTCGGACTCAGCCTCTAAATGAAAGGATTTCCAGTAATATTTCCTGTGGAGCTAGGGGCGGCCGGTGCGTAAGGTTGACAAACTTACCAACCTCATGTGTCGATTTTCTCGAAGTTTGGGAGCCTCTACCACCTGGACACCTCAGGGACTGTAATAGACCTGTACAGGGATCGCTTTACCATTAGCATCTGACACCTCTTCCGTAAGAAACATAAATTTGGTGCAGTCCATTTCAGACTACGTGAAATTACAAATTTGTTTAGTTTTCCTCACGTTAAATGTCGGCAGTAACATCACATTACTCGGCCTACATTTATTCTGCAGCACAGCATATTTCTAAATAAATATAAGAAGCCGCTAATACTTCATATTAAATGTAACAGTTTCGTGTATCACACTTCATAATAGTGATGAGCAGTAGGACGTGCTTCATATTTCCAACGCTGAGACAAGCTACGTAACCCCCCTGCCAGCTATTGGGCAAAGTACTGAATTTCCAGTCGAATTATGAATACCGGGAATTCGCTTATATTACGGTTTAAACGATCTTCGTAGTCAGCAAGGACTTCGCGGGAACGCCCCCCCCCCCCCCACCCGGGCACCCCCCCCCCCCACCCCCCACCCCCACCCCCACAACACCCTAAAAAAAACCCCCAAAAACCCAA
>Ga0123354_10010629_pt1 | contig 14194 bp, 8 predicted proteins | sample TergutLab28metaG_2_FD_97872 | JGI IMG/M metagenome (GOLD analysis project Ga0123354, IMG submission 97872) | Labiotermes labralis P4 segment gut microbial communities from Petit-Saut dam, French Guiana - Lab288 P4 | ecosystem: Host-associated > Arthropoda: Insects > Digestive system > Gut ... | reverse complement strand
GTTTGTGAAGGTAACACACACACAAAAAGTTGCATTCTTCCCCCCGTGTTTTATAAAAATATATTAATAAGAAAGGGGGGTTGTTTTTAGTAAAGCTTTTTTAAAAACGGGGGGGGGGGGGGGGGGATTGACGGGGAAATATTCAGGACCAGGGCCACATGAAAGGCGGTGGAGGTAGGAAGACAACAATAACACGGAACTTGCATGGACAGACAGTAAGTATGGACTGCAGCTAACTGAGGATCGTGACCGAAGGTGGCCATTCATAATGACAGGGTTTTTACTACCAGCGAATTGGCGAATTTTGAAGTAACACCACAATAAATTACTTTGAATCCTTTCTGAAGACAGAGAAATTTGACCTCATAAGAAAAAGGAAACTTTTGACGCAGATCATCTGCAACGAACTCTATCCACCTGAAAGCCAGGATGAAACATCAGGCGGACAGGATATAGCCGTAACAAATAAATGCTCGTATCAATTCAGTTACTTGCACTTTAATTCAGCTTTGTCCGCACAGATTAATCTCCATTATACATTTATCCCATTCACTAGTGGTTGCGTTTTACGTGAATGTTAAGTCTATTAACTCTTAATAACATAGTAAGGTTATGACAATTTAATGACAGGAATTAAAAACGCAAGACTGCTGACGCATATCATAAGCGTCGGTGAGGTTTATTAGAAGAAATACATAAATTAGCGGTTTGTGTGCCAGGTTTACTCGTCACCTTAAGCGAATACGTTGAGGAGTGAATTAACCAGTGCTTAGAGCAAGCATATTATAGTAAAGAAATTAAGCCTTATCGATTGGCATTGAAAGAAATTTCTGATAATAGTTTAACGCTCGGCCTAATTTCCAAATTTTGTAAAAAAAAAAAATTATATATCTTGAGATCTGAGGTTTTCACGACGGTGACTCGTACTCTCTGGTGTGGCGGAAGGGGGGACGAAGGGGGGCACCAACGTTTCGAGGAACATATGTCTCCATCTCAGCTCTCTACAGACTGAGGCAGTGTGTTCCTCTGCTTGTTGGAACAGCACAAATGCCGTAACTCAGAAGATCACAACATAAATGTGTTAACGATTGTAAAAATACAAATACTGTGTATCTGGTACATGTCAGCACATAATACGTGTCTATCCATCCTTGTTCTAAGCAGACTGCAGGAGAAATCAGCAAGACGCTCTGCTGTGAGATTAGAAAGCCTGAATAATTCCGAGACCACGGGGGGACAGACGACGAGAGGGGTGGGATGGAGGTGAGAAGTCAAAAGTCAACCATATCAGGTACTTAGAATGCAGGTCAAATTCCTTTAATTTTGCAGGTATGGTGACTCAATCAATCCAAAAGCAGAAACATACAGGTAGCTGTATATTTCAAGCGGGCACAGATGAATGGTAAATAACACACGTACGCACAGGTGTCGACAAATGTTGGCTCATTTCACTAGTAAGAGAAAAAATGTTACCCGCCAGACATCTTTCCACAAGAGAAACCGCACCTGCGCAAGACGCTGCCAGTGATCTGCATCAGCCAAATTAACTATCGCATGATATATAGGACACATATATTACATAATATGTATATAAGATATAATTCTTGGCTAGACATCAGCAAGGAAATCGGAAAGAGCAGACGGCAATAACAATGAAGGAATTCGAAGACTTTTACACACGTTAGACTTAATGGGCTTTGTTGAGCCCTGCCACATATGTAATATCACACTGGAAAACACGTATAGTAATTCACGCAGGCCTGCCTGGGAATTACAAGTTCAAGATAAAATTAAGGGAATAATTCAGGGAAATCTTGTTATCCGTTCAGAAATTGATATCGCGCGTCTTTTTTCCAGTTCACCAGAGATCAAGAGATGCGAGCACAAAAATAATGAAATAAAGTGAAATGCCAACTTGATGCAACTAGGTAATTTTATTGATGTATTCTTAGTTCGACATGTTTCGGGTACATACGCCCATCATCAGGAGCGTAGCGTTACGTAGTGAGAGTCTCTCAGTACGTAACACAAGACGCAAACCATAGCCAGACGCATTCCCAACAACGTACTCTTACACAACACGATATGCTGCCACAACACCCTGTTAATGTAATGGAATTATTTTGTGAATGTTTTTAAAATGACTTAGCAAGGAACAACGTAGCTCCCTGAAGACGATCTCAGGATCGAAACATATTGGAGCGATTTTAAGTGTTTTAATGTGAAATTTTATGTATGTGCATTTGTTGGTTGATAATTAAAGTGCCTGTGTGCATATATACATATAAACATACGGACGCAATAAGAGGAAGGAGTTTCGTGGACATGAACACAAAATCAATGGCCAAGAATATCGTGTGCTGGATTAGTACCGTGCTCAGGATATCCGGTCTTATGGCAGGAATCTAAGCCAAGCCAACTTAACATAAAGCAGGATTGCTCTCCAGTCGACCGCGGTGTCTGATTTCCATTCAGAATGTATGTACTTTTCAAATATCATATTGGCGATGTTAATTAAATACAAATACAACTACGTTGTTGGAAAAATAATCATAATACACACATTGCACTGCGTACAGTATCGCTCGTTACCTACACCACTATCAGAAACAATAAAAATAACAGTCGCGAATGAAACGAGTGACTTCAATGCACGGTTAAGACAGTCTCTTCTTTAATCCTCGATAGACTGACAAATCAGAATGAAGTCCCAGGCACCTTATAACTGACAGCGAGTCAGTTAATACTTGTTAATACTCCGACTTCACCAATAAATATGTTTTTTTTTATTAACACTCTGCACGACAAGAATGAGATTCCTCTGCAAAAATACGGGTACGATATAGGTTACTTCTGTTATCTACAACAGTGCTGCTTGGCTATGCGAACAGTTTCCTAGCTTCTGCCTCTCCTTCGTTATTTACCATTAATTGTGGCACTTCAACAGTATCATAATGTTTTCTGCAATAAATGCTGAGCAAAGAAGAAAAGCATTTTTGCTGACTAAACGTCAGCATGAAAAGGATAGGCAAGGTAATACGACTATCTGCACTGTCAACTTTGTAAAGGCAGATATCAAAATATTTTCAAGCCACTGAGAATATTAGAATGCAGGGTTCTAATCAGATACAAATAATTAATTTCCGAGAAATTCTGTACGAAAGTCAAGCTACTTGAGACTCACCATTTTGGTACCCAATTTTCCGTCACCTAGAATGCCAGCATGGTAGCCGTGAGAAACATAATGATGAGACCAAAATCAGTTCCATATTATGCAGAATTCTGAAAAATTGCGCGGAAATAAATATTTATAAAGTATGTAAATTCAGGGGTTTTACCTTTCAGAAAACGAAGAATAACAATATGGTGACCGTGCGAAATATACACAGTCCACCTTCAACGGTGACTTTACGTTTCTGAAAATCGTAAAGTACAGAGAAACACAGAACGAAGCATTTTTTTTTGTAAGAATTCATTAGAATTAATTAATTAAAACACCTTAGGACACAACGTTATTCTGAATCCAGAGACGTTCATAGAATTTTGGTCGCTAAAGTTTCTTATCGTTAAATCGAAACAACTTTGTTCAAGGCAATTTGACCCAGGACTGCCTGTGTTCTGAGGTCACATTGATATGCTGGTGGTCAATGTGATCCACCATGTGACTTTCATGTGGTACCATTTAGTATAGTTTTAATAATGTTAAGCCCTAAAAATCCTTCGGAATGAAACAATGCATCACGAAACAGCATAGATGTAACTTGGCTAGTAACATTCGGGAGAGCAAAACCGGCCATGGGTATTAACAGTCCAGTTACAAAGACGGGAATGACCTGATTTAAACCAGTCCTTAAGATAAACCCCTTTCCCCCACTCTCAGCCCAATTTTTTTTATTTACTCCTCTTCTACTCGGTAAACAAAAAAAAATTCTTAGGTAGCAAAAATATTTTGGGGAGGGGGAATTTTTCTCCCTTACCCTCTACATTACGCCTATGCGCAACAGTACCTGTTGTACTTGTTCCGTGTTTCTCAGTAGTTAACTGTAAATTCCTTGCGTTTTCTTTTTCAAGCGTTCAACCCCGAGGCTACCGTGCGAATATTACAAAGAACCAGGAACCGTTTTCAGTGCAACGGTTGAATGCGCGTGACCAGGCCTAACTCTAGAGAAGTATATTCCATAGTTGAAGAATAAAGGACCAACTTGATGTCACTTGCTATTTTATTTCACTTCTTATGTGCTCAACATGTTTCGGACATTAATATATCCATCATCAGGAGCTTGCGACTATTCTGTTGAATTACCACATCGGTCGTTTTCTTCTTGGTTCGGTGTGTTGGAGATTCGGTGTGGTTGGGTTCGAGTAGTATCCGTGTTGCAGGCTTCAGGTTTGCTGACAGCTTGCTGTCAGCAAAACTGCATGGCATATACCACTGCTGTGTGTATAGTGAAAAACTCCTGAGGATGGACAGAGGAACTGTACGAAACATGTAGAGTTTTATTCCAAAAATAAATTTGAGAAATTAGTGCATCTAGTTGGTTTTATTACAAGAAAAGCATGAGTTGGACTTACCATAACTACTTAATTTGGCCAATTTGTCTCATACCTTGTGTTGCGCGAAAATACGTCATTGCCGAAGAAGTTCCTCCCAATTAAAACATTCGTGAATCATACTTCAGAGGCCGGACGCGGCCGCCGGACTGCGTGTTGAAAAACCTGCCAGACTACGTCGCGAAAACGGTTAAGAAGAGCCTAAACTAAACATTCTAACCGAATGAAAAAGAAACTGCATCCGAGATGTACACAATGTAACTAGGTAGGAAAAAACTGCAAATTGAAGTACAATGAAGACAATAATTCGGGTTTCGGCCGCAATGAGGACAGAGGTATGCATTCTTCATTACGAATTACAGAACAAAAACTCCCAGAAGAGAAACCGCATAGAGAAAATCGTAATAAATGAAGATCACAAGGACAACAGAGAGACAATAAAAAAAATGCATATGTAATTCTACTTAAGAAAGCCATTACAAAGTGACTACTTCCACGACAAAAAAACGTCGGAAATATTAGTACTTTTAGAAAAATAGGTTGAAGCAATGAGAACTGGATTAACCCTTACCCTGCTAACGTGGAGAATATGGTGAGCTCCTAATAATGCCAGCATATGACAAATGGGATTTAACTCGGCGTTTAAAAGGTTAAACTATCCGATCTGAAAATGGGGGGGGGGGGACTTGCGACGGTGGTTGTGAACCTTCCGCCTTCCGGTTTCATATGGAGGAACTTCAACAACTGACTTATGTTTGGAATGTACTTAGTCATGATTACCGAACGTCTCGAATGGGAGATTTCGTGCTTCCTTCACAGGCTTTAGCGAAATGACAGCACGGTATTGACCATTTCTTCACACATCTCTCCTGAATGACCACGACAATTCGACGCTACATCGCCTCACAACAAATGAGGTGGCGTCAAAAAATTACCGGACAGGTGTTCGTTCCTACATTATGAAATGTGAGGACGACAGGCCCCTGCCGGCTGAGAGAGCTCCAATGCAACTCTAGGTGAATACCAATTAACTTTCAGCAATTGACATACATCGGGCGGTGCAGAAAGCTAGAAAGGGAAAACGACAGTACAGCCGCGCAGGGCCGGCACACGAACAAGAGAACTAGTAATCACACTCCAATTCTCCAGTTGTCTGCACCACCACCAGCACCAACAAATCAACGTACACAGCAATCCTGAACGAGGCGATGAGGAGAAAACCTCATAATACTCCTGTGGCAACTGGACCCAGGCTGCGAACGTCCCAGTGTAGCGGCTGGTACGCTTTTTCAAAGTTTTACGTTGGCTTTCTCAGTCTATTCTTGCAGATTACGAGACAGGCCCCTAATAAAATACACCGGGCCAAAAAAAATCTTTATTTTCACACCATTCATAATCAGAAATACGACGCTATGTAGCGTAAACAGTTGATAAAATTTCGTTCAGTAAACTAAGAAGTATATTTGCCGTCCTTTCAAGTGATGGTTGTGCACGCTGTTTCTTCAGTTTAAGACGATTAATTAACCGGGAAAGAAACTGACACTTATTTTTTCCTTAACTAAGCAGGCAACACGAATGGTTAAATGTTGTGCAAAACTACAGGTCGCTTAATCCCTATACCACCATCACCACCACCACCATATCACCGTCAAGGCAGATCACAGATGGCCTGCTCCGTCTATGAGGCTGTCTTGCCTTTGTATTCTTGGACTTCCAACATAACGGATGCCGTTTGGATTGAATCCTGTAATATATTAGGCGATCCTTCCACGTTCCGTGTGCTGAATACGTTTACCAGTCGACAAGGCATAAGATCCCAGAAATCTTTAATCTTCACATTTATACCAATTAAATTTGTGTTTTTAAACTTTTTTATTCACGCCATGAATACGCAAGAGCGCTCTGACAATTGTACTGCTCGCTTGCAATTCGAACGTATGCCAGAAACATATCAGAAATTGCAATCTCGTTGATTAATTTAATTCTTCCGTCATACATAACGTTTTTTTTTTCGTTGTTCCTCATTTTTTATATCCGACAAGTTTCGAACCAGTTGTCTACTATCAAGAGTTTCGTAAGGCAACTATTCTGGATTAACACTACGTTGGTGGTATACGGTAAATGACTTTTATAAAGAAAACTATAACATAAACTGGAGTTTTAGGTTTCTGTGACCGTGGATCGTGAGCAAATTGTGAAGTGAGAGAGAAAACCAACAAGATGCAACAATCAGATGTTTATATTATCAACACTGTCTCAACATGTTTCGGGCATCATTATGCCCATCTTCAGGAGAACAAGACGTGTGTTACTGCACGTCTTGCAGTAACACACGCCTTGTTCTACTGAAGATGGGCATAATGATGCCCGAAACATGTTGAGAAAGTATTGATAATAAATATCTAACAGTTGCATCTTGTTGGTTTTCTCTCTCACTTCACAATAAACTGCAGTATTAGCACGTATTTATGACAGTAATTATAACAATTCAGTCACCCTTAATAATGAACAACTGGTTTTGAATATGTTAAATATACATAAAACTTTAACAACAAAGAAAATATTGATAGTTGTATTTGACGGATTTGATTAATAAGTTAATAGCAAAGGTATGCCTCTGAACATACAAGGTCATTTTCGTTGTTTCTATTATTCTCCTGTCTGCGCTAATCACTTTCCAAATTTCAAATAAAAAGGACAGAAAGAGAGAAGCAAAAAACAAATCAAATAAAAGGAAAGAGAAAGACGACATAAAAGGCCTAAGCTGTGACATTTTCTAAACACAAATTATGGGGAAACTTTCTACAGATACGGTAAATTAGTCGGATTAAAAGATGCATGTTTCGCAACCTTGTCACAGACAGCGAGACTCACCCATGAAGTGTTGCGTGCCAGCGCTTATAGGCTACGGCTAAAAGCACAGCAGTGATATTTATGAGAAGCTTATTGTGACCAAGCTGGCGAATAAATACCCAGACCTTCACGGAACCCGGATTCTTTGCCGTGCTCACAGCAGCCCTACCCTAGGCCACATGAACCAGATCACGTCCTCATTTTCTATTATTGTAAGATTCATGTATACTTACTTTCAGGTACACCCACAAAAACTGTGTAGGTACTTATCATCACCTCTTCCAAGCGTGACACATGTACCGTACATCTCACTTTCCTTGATTTTACCACCCTAATAACGTTTGGAAAATAATATAAACTACGGATCTAATTACGTAGTCTTCTTCAGCGCCCTGTTACTTTCTCTATTCTAGGTGGCAATATCCTTAGGACTTAGTTATTGCCATCATTCTATGACTAAGTCCTGCCTCTACTGCGAACCTCGAAATTTAACACCTGTCCACGATAGGAAAATTTGTATTTCAGTCTTTGTCTTTGTAGACAGGAGACCTGAAGACAGACAATACTAATAAAAGACAAGGAATATTAAACTAGGGCTCGTGGCATGTCCAATGAAGCTTATGAGGGTGTACGGTTGTAGTGAGTAATGTTCCACAACATAAAAAAATAATACAAAAAATAAGCTTCTAAGTCGGTCATATCCCACGATAACATTAATTACATCTGTTGATGCAGCCGAGACATACTAAGTACCTTTCTATTTACTGATTCTTTGGATATCTAACAACAATATCTCGACAACAGCCTCTCATATGAGATGAAAAAGTTATGACTCATTGAATCATGAGTAGGTGAGGAAGGAGGACGTCATGGTCTCTCTCAAGGCAAGTCCACTACCCGGTCCTAGCATGGAGAAACTGATGAGAGTTATGACAACTCTAAATAACTGTTAAACAGATCATCTGACCCAACGTCTAAGGCTATTTATTTGGAATCTCTGGGCTGTTTTAATTTTTAATATGACAACAAAACTTTGGAAATTTTTTTTCTACTTCCGTCTCCAAGTGGACAGCACATAACAAGACACCTGCTCAGGTACATCTGTTCTCATATCATGGTCCAAATGATGGCGAAAATCCAAATAAGTACCCTTAGACGTTGTGTTGTACCACTGTCCAATCGTTTTAAACTGTCGTCCTCCGACATTAGGTGCCCACTAATAGGGGCTAGCTGTATTTATCTAAGCCCATGTGATCCTGTTACATTTACCTGAACCCTAAACCTACAGAATCACACAGCACATTGTATCGTATAAAATCTGCAGACGAGATTGCATCAAACGTTTTGGGCCCCTTCACAATAATTTGTAACATATCGTGAGCACACAGACACTAAATGCAGTGTTACAGCACTACGGCCTAGTTTGAAGGAAAAAACCTAACTGATTTCCTAACACCTTGATTTAATCACCAGACCGTCACGTTAGTGTGGCCTAAGGCAGTTATTCAGTATGAAGCGCTACAGCAACAAAGAGAACGCCATTCACAAAGAGTACCAAAAAACTTACCGGCTGGTTGCCTAGATATCAGTAGACTTTTAAATGCGGCGTTGGGCCGAAAGCTAGGGCGAAAGAGGGAAAGAACTCCAAAGAAGGCAACTGCATTCTGGGCAATGAACTCCGGACACGCTAACAGTGAAATATCAAGCGTGATGAGAAACTGCAATGCAAATGAGAAAATAAGGACCGGAACTTTCTACAAGCAGGTGATTAAAGTGGCGCTCACTGATAGACCTACGTTCTCGTTGCAGTCAGCCTATAGGTTGAGGGAGGGAAGTCCCACGGAGAGACATCTCACATTAGAACTATCTGTGTGTGGGAATAATATTTATACTGATAGCACTGTAACATAATCATCAGGCGCATACACGCTGTGGTCGTCTGGGTTATGATATCGTACAGTTTGGTAAGTGGATACAGGTGTTTCGTGGCATTACACTGTCTCCATCTTCGTGGAACATTACGTTTAGGATACGTGTTGTAAAAATCTGCCTGTTAATTTACAAGACACAAGTACAGCGCGGAAAACGGACACACAAGATATATACGATGAACCTAGAAGGAAAGGTCAGCTACAGAGCAGGGAGCTGCCTGGTTAGTTCAAGCACTAACAGATCTGATTTTGCTCGAGAGCCAACTTGATCAGCTCTCGGCCTCAGCTTCCTTTCATTTCCTGTCCAATTCATTGTGCATTAATCATCTCATAATTGACGCTGCATAACCTTGGAAATTCAAAATGTCATTCAATAAATCAAGAATAAACAGACAAAAGTTCTGAAGCTCCTCATCATGCATCAAGAATAAGTAACACCCCAAACAGTGTCTATTGGACTTAAATTCATGCTATGGTAAAAACGGGACTGCAGTATCTCATCCACTCGACAGTAAGAGTGACGACATGTTAGCGACCGAACATTACTAAGTATGCATCACGTTCACGTTGTGACGTAGAATTGTCCCATTGTCGTATCGACCAGGCCACGAATGCATATGGGGGAGTATTCTCCACCTGACCACCAGATGGAGGTAAGTGGTAATATTCATTCGCCTGGAGCTTTACTTCATGGGGAAAAACACCCCGTTACTCACTGACAACGAAATTGGGTAGGTCCCAGAGTTGGTCTGGACGCTTCGCAGGAGAGAAAAATCTCTTGTTCTAGAAAAGCGATTCCTTGGTCGTCCGGCCTGTGGAATAGTCGCTATACCGACTGAAGTACCCTGGCTCTCATTATGCTTTGTACGAGGGTCTATTCCTGTCAGACAAATGTTCACGAAACCGTAGGCACCAATGCGGGAGAAGGGCTACCTCAGTGAGCGACTTAACTCGGTGGTAAGGTGACTGGCTGTTGTGTTCTAGACATCATTAGCACATGTTACAAACTTTTTAGGCTGCTGTCCAGGGATCGAATCCCGGTGGGGTGAGATTTTCCGTGCCGTCCAGACCGGCCCCGAGGCCCACCCAGGCTCCTGTAAAATGATTACAGGGTCCTTCCTGGGGGTAACGCGGTTGGAGCATGTTACTGACAACCCACTTCCTTTTGGTGCCAGGTAGCGAATGGATAGGAGCTACACATCCGCCTCTCTCCCATGCTTGCATGGACAAGGCATGGGGGGACCCTTACTTTCGTGAACTGCTGGTTTAACACCATACTGTCGTTACAGACAACGAAGGCAATTCACATTCTGCTCGCTCTGCCGAAAGTTTTGAGTGTTTTTAATACTAATGGCGTAGTTCTCAGTAAAATAGCTAGATTAAGAACTGGATTTCCGAGGTTCGAACAAAGTTTCAGGGTACCAGCAAAGGCAGAAGGTAGAAAATCTCCCCAGGTATTGTCTGCATGCAGTTAACGTTCTGACCAAAGCTGCAAGAGTACAGGCAGTTTCGACTGACACTATAAACATATCCTACCTTCAAAAAAGATGCGAAAAAAAATGCAAATTCATCTAACGTCCTACCCGCTGTTTCAGAAAAACCAGCCAATTTATAAGCCAGAAAATGAACTGCAGTGAAAGGAAAAGAAGAGCTTTTCATAAAATAAAACTTTCGAAATAAAAAATACTTAAAAACTGCATAATGCGTTATGTTCTGTTGTTAACCATGAAGCAAGACATCTGGTAACTTGATGCCAACACCTCAGAGAAACGTACTGCCTCCTTCATCAGGGCAGACGTTTGGGACAGTATGTTTGTCCGAAACGTCGGTAATCATGCATCAGCCTTCACGGTGCCACAAATCAGGTGATGGTAGTGTTAATCTTCACCACCGTGAAAATATAAATCTAAGAAATGTTAAGTGAAATTTGAAAACAGCTTTATGCCGAAACATAGATCCAGTTCTTACACGGACATAAATACGACTCAACATAACAGCCCCTCCTACACGACAAAAATGTGACTAGCAGAGCGGAAATAACACAGTCTATACAGTGAATAGATATGGTCGACCTACACATTCGAGCTTCGATTTTCGGAAGGAATGGATACACCACTTCTTGCTCTCATATCCGAACACGATCGAAGTTGACATATCCTCCTGTCCTTTGGTCAGTAGTGGCTCTTCCCTCGAGCGCACAGAGAGCAAAGCATAAAGACATCTCATCATCACATTTAATGCCGTGGTCGCTATACCTCATTACCTTCCTGAGAGACATTTAAGTTCATGTTCTCAATATTTTTCTTGTGTATGTTGCAGAATGAAGGTGCTCCTCCTTACCCTGGCCCTGTTGGGCTGCGCCCTGTCCATGCCGGTTGGTGTGGAGCAGGATCAGCCTCGGTCCGTAGTGCCACTTGTCATCACAGACTACTCGTCAGTTGCCAGCAAGAACGCTGAAGACGCTCCAGCTGAGGTCCCCAAAGAGCCGGCAGTGAAGGAAGAGGAACAGAAACCTGAGGAGAAGCCGGTAGTGTCTGAGGAAAAACAGGAGACAGCAGCACCTGCTGCAGATGAAACTCCAATCGAAAAAGCACCAGCTCCATCCGTGGATAACCAAGAGGCTATAGGCAACGATCCTAAACCCACGGAAGTTCTTTTGGATCAAGCCCCTGCAGAACCAGAAGCTGTGCAAGAAAAGGAAGAACCTGCACAAACGAGCGAGGCTGAGGGCAGCAGTTCGCAAGATGCACCTCTCGTGACACCAACAGAGGAGAAAGTTGCTGATGAGATAAATCCACCTGCACCTGTTGCACTGAACGTTCCAAAGACCGGTGAGAAAGCTGAAGATATCAGTTTTTCCGAGGCGAAACCTGCAGAGGAAGCCAAAGAGGAACAACAGGCAGACGAAAAGAAAGTAAAGGCTGAAGAGATCAAGCCAGTGGAGACCGACTCTCCGGCTGTTGCTATCAATGATCCCGTAGAAGAAAAACCGCTCGAAAAGGTGGAGGCACCAGTTGTTGAAAAAGCGGAGGCACCAGCTGTTGAAATCGCGGAGACACCAGCTGTTGAAAACGCGGAGGCACCAGCTGTTGAAAACGCGGCCAAAGAGCCTCAGAAGGTAGAGGAACCGACAAAGGACGAGGCACAGGACAGCACCATTACAAGTCGAAGGAAACGTGCGACAGATGGCAAGGAAGACGAAAAGAAGAAGCCCACCGAAGTGACAAAGAAGGAAAAAGATGATAAGAAAGCAAAAGCTGAAGATGATCCACTGTTAGGCATAGATGCCAAACCGGAGGAAGTCGAAGTCGCAGAGGCAGAAGTTCCTAAGATCGAAGAACCAAAACCGGAAGAAGCTGCGTCTGAGGTCAAACCCGTTGAAATTCCCAAGCCGACAGAAGATGTTCCTGAAGCAAAACCGGACGTGCCAGCTGAGGCTGAGTCTGCTCCATCTGCAGTACCTGAGATCAACTCCGACAGTGCAGGGAAACCTGACCAAGTCGAAGGAAACATAAACGCGGAAGTAGGCCAAGAGAAGAAAATCGAATTGCCCAAAACTGAGGAAGAGAAGGTTGAGAAAGTCCAGGAAAGTACACAACAGGAAACAAAGATCGTGTCAGAAGCGGTGCTGAAGGACGCTGGGACAAAACCTGATGAAGTAGTTCCAGTAGTTGAAAAGAAATCTGAGGAAGCAACAGTCGTTGAAGAGAAGAAGCAAGTGTCTGGTGACGAGATTTCGTCTGATTCCATTGTCGATAAACAAGAAGAAAAGGTGCCCGCAACGACAAGCATTGGAGCTGTTGAGAAAATACAAGAGCCAGTAGCAGATGAAAAACTGTCCGAGGAGAAAGAAGAGGGTGCCAAAGTGGCAGAAGCAGTCAGTTCATAAACGGCTACTGTTTGCCTTCTCCTGCGACTCAGAGGTATGTCTGCGCAGGATGAGTTTTACGCGGATGTTGCCAGGCTGACAGCTGGTATTAGTTTAAAGAATTACCTAAATCCATGAAGATGTTTTAATCTTCATCATCTTAATCAGATATTGGAAGGTGTCACATATGAATATCTACAAGTCAGCCACCCACCATTCCCCTATTGCAAAAAATCTCATGATGTCCGTGTGATACACAGGGTGTATGAGGAAAGTGATAATTGCCTTTGATATGTAATATATCAATACAGCAACACCGCAGTATGATCTGTCCTCTACTATTATATTTTAATTTTAAATTAATTCCTTCTGGTGTTGAGTGGGCGAGTGAATGCAGCTGTATGTACGTGAAGGTAAAACAAATATTCTTTCAGACCCAACGAGTACTGTGCCTGTATTTAACTAGGCTTCCAATAAACGATTTTATACAACCGAGAATTTAATTATTATCCAGACGTGTATAATCTCTGTCACAAAGGTGCTTTTCTTTTGTCTGTTAGAAAATGTCGTTACCTTGTACTTGTGCTGGTAAAGGCCTCATTAAAAATCGATGACATAAAAACAGTAAATAAAGTTACTATATTAAACCAATGTTACGGGTCAATATAGGGAAAGCACCGTGGCATAAAGAGGAGCGTTATACTTACTTACTTACTTACTCACTCCACGGTGCAGAGTCCTTCTTGAGAAGCCAACTGGTTTGCAGCTAGTCAAGAAATTCCCCGCATTTCACGGAACGCAAAGGTTCATTACCGCACTCACAAGCGTCCGCCACCTATCTCTATCCTGGGCCCGCCCAATCCAGTCTATATACCCACATCCCACCTCCTGGAGATCCGTCCTAATATTATCCACCCATCTACGCCTAGGCCTCCCCAGTGGTCTCTTTCCCTCCGGTTTCCCCACCAAGACCCTATACACCCCCCTCTCC
>Ga0123354_10010628_pt1 | contig 14195 bp, 15 predicted proteins | sample TergutLab28metaG_2_FD_97872 | JGI IMG/M metagenome (GOLD analysis project Ga0123354, IMG submission 97872) | Labiotermes labralis P4 segment gut microbial communities from Petit-Saut dam, French Guiana - Lab288 P4 | ecosystem: Host-associated > Arthropoda: Insects > Digestive system > Gut ... | reverse complement strand
CCAGCCGAGCTTGGGCAGGAAGAGGCGGGAATTGGCCTGATCGAGCTTGATCTGTTTTGGGTCCGGATAGCGGAAGCCGTCGCCTTGGCCTTTCTTCTTCAAGCGTGGAAAGTCCGCCCGCTTGGCGAAGAAGTTGGCATGGGCCCGATCCAGATCCTTGAGCTTTTGTTGCAGCGGATGGACAGGAGCGTCCGAAAGCCAGAGCGTCTCGGCGCTGTTGCGCCACTTGGTGAGCAACTTGCACAAGTCGGCGTAGCCGAGTTTTTTGTCGCCATTCTCGTAAGGCGCCTATGGCAAGGCCAGCGCCTTGTTGAACACGAACCGGCATGTCCCGGCAATACAGCGCATATCGCGTTGCTGTTCTCCATCGGCATCAATTTGTATTTAAAAGCTTGAAGGCGCAGCATGTACACTTGCTCTTTGGGACCAAGCGCCGGCGTGGAGTTTTTACCAAGCAAGTCCTTGATCACCTCCACGCCATCTCTACCAGCGTTTGCATCGACTTTGACGCTGAATTGGCGGAATTCGACGGTGAAGAGGATCATGTCCATCTACTGGTGAACTATCCGCCAAAGGTTGCGGTTTCGGCATTGGCAAACAGTTTGAAGGGCGTCTCAAGCCGTATGGCGCGCAAGAAAAACTGCCCAAGCATCCGCAACAAGCTGTGGGACGGGGCATTATGGCCGCCCTCCTGCTTTGCAGGAAGCTGCGGCAGCGCACCCATCCCAGATCATGCGCCAGTACATCGAGCAACAGCAAACGCCACATTAGGCGACTACAACGCCCACGCTCTCCTTCCCCGCCCTGAAGGACGGGGCTTGTCGCGCACCGGGTCAATCGGCAGCGCTCAAGGTGCTGGTTTTTTTTCATCGAGCTTATTTTTCTCGGATAATCATTTGATAAGGTTGCCTCGCCCGCTGTTTCCATGCTAAGTTGACCGCAAAATATGTTCTTGCCCCGTTGAACCTGACGCTGACACGGTACAACGCATGACATTTCCTCTGCATGACGTCCTTCTCCTGCTCAAACAAGAGGTGCAGGCCTATCGGGTTCCCGTGGTCGATCTGATCGCGGTTCAAACCAACGATCCCTTCAAGATTCTGATGGCGACTTTGCTCTCGGCACGGACCAAGGACGAGGTGACCGCTGCTGCGGTACGCCGGCTTTTTGCGCGGGCCGGAACGGTTGAGGAGTTGTCCCGCCTGACAACCGAGGAGTTGGAGCAGTTGATTTATCCCGTGGGATTTTATCGCAACAAAGCGCGATTTCTCCGGAAATTGCCAGCGGTATTGCAAGAACAATTCAATGGCGCTGTTCCTCAGGATATCGATTCTCTGCTCACCTTGCCCGGGGTCGGGCGCAAGACAGCCAATCTGGTGCTGGCGGTGGCCTTTGGCAAACCGGCCATCTGCGTGGATACCCACGTGCATCGCCTCATGAATATATGGGGGGTGGTCAAGACGGAAACTCCCTTGCAGACCGAGATGGCCCTGCAACAGATCCTGCCGGAATCTTCCTGGGCGGAATTGAATGCCATTCTGGTTGCCTTTGGCCAGGGAACATGCACGCCTGTGCGGCCCCACTGCGATTGCTGTCTGATCGCCAACCAATGCCCGCGCAACGGCGTGACGCCACGAGCTGTCAAGGCGGTCAACAAGGAGATGGACATGCAGCAGGCGACGGACAAGAAATTTATTTCCTGGAATGTCAATGGGGTACGGGCATCCTTGAAAAACGGCCTGCTCGACGTGCTTCGCGACTTCGATGCCGATATCGTGGCCCTTCAGGAAATCAAGGCCCAGCCGGAGCAGTTGCCGGCATCGCTGCAGAACATCGACGGATATCATGCGTTCTGGAATCCAGCGAAAAAGAAAGGGTATGCCGGTACCGCCGTGTTGAGTAAGACGGCCCCGCTCCAGATATGGTATGGACTCGACGAACCCAGATTCGACGAGGAGGGACGAGTGCTTACCCTTGAATTCAGCGACTTTTATTTCATCAATGTCTATGCGCCCAACGCGCAGCCCGAACTGAAACGGCTTGCCTTCAAGCAGGACTTTAACCTGGCCTTGTTTGCCTATATGGACCGTCTCGCCCGGTCCAAATCGCTGGTGCTCTGCGGCGACCTGAACGTGGCCCACAAGGAGATCGATCTGACCAATCCCAAGGCCAACGTGAACAATCCGGGTTTTTCCCGGCAGGAACGCGCCTGGATGGATTCGATCACCGAGGCCGGCTACATCGACACCTTTAGAAAATTCGACGCCTCTCCAGGGCGGTATACCTGGTGGAGCTATCGCTTCAACGCCCGGGCAAAGAATATCGGCTGGAGAATCGATTATTTCATCGTCGATGAGTCCAGTGACGCCCGCGTCGTCGACGCCGCCATCCATGAAGAGGTTGCCGGTTCGGATCATTGTCCGGTGAGCATAAATTTTCGCTGACAGCCGCCCCTATGAACCAGTATCGCATCGCCATCGCCGACGATCACAGCCTCATCCGCCAAGGGCTGAAAAGCCTCATCCGCACCAGTCCATCCCTCAGCATTGTGGCGGAAGCGGGCAACGGCATAGAACTGTTGGAAAAACTACGGCTGTATCGCCCGGATATGGTGATCCTGGACATCACCATGCCGCAGCTCAACGGCATTGAGGCCTTGCGAAAAATACGCGAGCAGTATCCGGCAATGGCCGTTCTGATTTTGACCATGCATTCCGGCTCATACCACTTTTATCAGGCAATGGCCGCCGGGGCGCATGGATACTTGATCAAAGACGATTCTGAAAGTGAATTGCTTACCGCCATCGGCACCATCCGCGAAGGAAGACCGTATGTCTCCTCGCAGCTCTCGCCGGAGGTCACCGATGAAGTGATCGCCAATTTCCGCGGCGAAGCCAAGATGCCTTTTTTTTGCTTGAGCGACCGGGAAAAAGAGGTGCTGCGCCTGGTGGTGAAGGGATACTCGAGCCGTGCGATTGGCGAGCAACTGCACCTCAGCTCCCGGACCATAGAACACCACCGGGCAAGCCTGCTGAAAAAATTCAAAATGAAAAATACCGTCGATCTCGTCAACTATGTGGTCAGCGGCGGCATGCTGTTTCCGGACGGAGAGAGGTAATTTTTCTCTTTTCTGTATTCTTTTCCCCTTGCTTATCATCCTGATATTTTAGTATTTTTTTTGATGATAGGTATTTTTTTAAATTATTGTTAGGTATTGCTCACAATTGTTTTTTTTGTTTACCGGGCTTAAGTACGACTTCTGAAGACGGTTGGGCCAAGCGGGCGCAGGGCCTGAGCACCACACCAATGAAGAGAAGCGGGAAGAGTCCATGAACAAGAAAGACCTCATCGCATCCATTGCGGAGTCGGCGAATATCAGTAAAAAAGCGGCGGCACGGAGCCTGGACGGCATGCTGACGATCCTGCTTGCCGCCATCAAGGAAAGAAAACGCGTCACCCTGACCGGGTTCGGCAGCTTCACCACCATGGAGTGGGCGCCTCGGATCGGAAGAAATCCGCAAACCGGTGAAACCGTGTCTATTCCTTCCTGCCGGGTTGTCAAGTTCCGGCCGGGAAAGAAATTATCGCGGAAAATTCAATTGTCGCAGAAAATTTGATGAGGAGACGCCCGCTCATAGGGGCCGCCGCTGGCTCAGCGCGAACGGCTCTTGGTTGCCTTTTGGCGCCGCCACCACCACAGCAAGGGGGCGCCGACGACCATGACTAGACAGAGCAGCTGGCCCATGGAGAAGGTCGAGCCGATCAGGCCGATCTGGGGGTCGGGTTCGCGGACAAACTCGACCCAAAAGCGGAAACAGCCGTAAAGGCCGAGAAAAAGGGCCAGTATGGATCCGTGCGGCCAGCGGCTTGAGGAGGCCGACTGCCACGGCTTGGCTTTGACGATCCAGAGAAGAACAAAAAGGACCAATCCCTCGAGCAAGGCCTCGTAAAGCTGCGAGGGATGCCGGGGCAAGGGGCCGCCTTCGGGGAAAACCATGCCCCAGGGAACTGCGGTGATCCGGCCGAAGAGCTCTCCGTTGATAAAGTTGCCCAGCCGGCCAAAGAACAGGCCGATGGGCACGGTGACGCAGACGAGATCCGCAGCTTTCCAAAAATCGAGCCCTGTGTGGCGGCAGAAAAGATAGCCCGCCAGAAGCGCCCCCAGGCCGCCGCCGTGAAAAGACATGCCCCCTGCCCAGATGGCCGGTATGTCAAGCGGGTGGGCAAGATAATAGGCTGGATTGTAGAAGACGACATAGCCAAGACGCCCTCCGAGCACCACCCCCAAGATCAGAAACAGGTGCAGATCGTCGAGCCGGTCGCGCATCTGCCGCCAGTGAAATCGTTTGGCCTGATACAGGACCAGCAGGTAGGCGGCGGCAAAGCCGATGACATACATTAGGCCGTACCAGCGGATCTGGAACGGACCCACGGCAAGCAGCACCGGATCGATGGTGGGATACGTAAGCATGTCGTGTTCTGTTTGGTGATGGTTAAAGAATGCCCAGGCGCTTGAGATGGACCTGGAGAACGGAAATGGCTGCCGGAGTGACGCCGGATATCCGCGAGGCCTGCCCCAGCGAACGGGGCTGCACCTTGGTTAGTTTTTCCACGACTTCATTGGAGAGGCCGGGTAAACCTTTGTAGACCAAATTCGGAGGCAATTCGATGCCTTCGAGCTTTTTGAAACGCGCGATCTGTTCTTCCTGTCTGCGGATATACCCCTCATACTTCACCTGTAATTCGATCTCGTCACTCAAGGCGGAGGCCTGGACGGGCAGCGGCAGTTCCGGAACCACCGCGCCGGCGAACTCTGTCAGTTGATGCAGCCGTATCTCGGGTCGGCGCAGGATGTCCGCCAGGGTCACGGCCTGGGTGATGGGCGGCGAGTTGTGCCGGGCCAGGAAGTCGGTCGCCGCGCTTTGCGGCTTGATCCGGGTTCCATGCAGCAGGCGCACCGTCTCCTCGATACAGGCTCGCTTGCGCTGAAATGCTTCCCAGACGGATTCGCTCACCAGCCCTATCCGATAGCCGATTTCACAGAGCCGCAAGTCGGCATTGTCTTCCCGCAGCAGCAAGCGATATTCCGCCCTCGAGGTAAAAAGACGGTAGGGTTCCTTGGTGCCCAAGGTCACGAGATCGTCGATCAAGACCCCGAGATAGGCCTGCGACCGGTCTAGGATAACCGGCGCTTCGCCCCGCATCTGGCGAACGGCATTGATCGCGGCCATCAGCCCCTGGCCGGCGGCCTCCTCGTAGCCCGATGTGCCGTTGATCTGGCCGGCCAGAAAGAGACCTTCGATATGTTTTGTTTCCAGCGATGGCTTCAGTTCCCGCGGATCGACATGGTCATACTCGATGGCGTAACCGGGTCGGATGATCCGGGCCTGTTCCAGACCGGAAATGGAGTGGACCATGGCGATTTGGGTGGCCAGCGGCAGGCTGGTGGGGATGCCGTTGGGATAGACTTCGACCGTGTCCAGTCCTTCGGGCTCAAGGAAGATCTGGTGGCGCTGCTTTTCCGGAAACCGCATCACCTTGTCTTCGACCGATGGGCAGTAGCGGGCTCCCACACCCTCGATGATGCCGGCGTACATCGGCGATTGATCGATGGAGGCGCGGATTATTTCGTGGGTGCGTTCATTGGTGTAGGTGATGTGGCAAGCCCGCTGCGGCAGTGGCGGCGCTCCGCTGGAGGAAAAGGAAAAGAGGGAAGGGGGCTCGTCGGTGTACTGGGCCTCCAGTTGGGAATAATCGATGGTGCTGCCGTCGAGCCGGGGGGTGGTGCCGGTCTTCATCCGGCCCATGGCAAAGCCGGCGGCGGCAAACCATTGGGCCAGTTTGGTTGCGGGCGCATCCCCCATCCGGCCGGCGGGAAACTGCTTCAGGCCTATATGGATCAAGCCGTTGAGAAAGGTGCCGGTGGCGACTATCACCGCCTTGACCCGAATCCGCTCGTCCAAGGAGGTCCGCAAGCCGACCACCTTGCCGTTCTCAACCAGGATTTCGTCGGCCATTGCCTGGCGGATGGCCAAGTGGGGTTGATTTTCCAGCACTTGCTTCATCCGCAGCCGGTAGAGCAGCCGGTCGGCTTGGGCCCTGGAAGAGCGGACCGCCGGCCCCTTGCTGGTGTTGAGCCGTCGGAATTGGATGCCGGTGGCGTCGATATTTTTGGCCATTTCGCCGCCCAAGGCGTCGATTTCCTTGACCAGATGCCCCTTGGCCAGACCTCCGATGGCGGGGTTGCAGGACATGGCCCCAATGGTGTCGGCATTGATGACGCACACCAAAGTGCGGCATCCCATGCGGGCCGCAGCCAGTGCCGCCTCGCAACCGGCGTGGCCCGCGCCGATGACGGCGATATCGAAGTCAGTCATGGGTGTGATCCGTAAGGGCGAGAAAAGCACCGGCAAAAAAAATGACGAATCGCGGCGGGCAGGGCAAAGTTCCGTCTGTCGGCCCCGGGAAGAGCGCTATTATACGGCATCGTTCTCCATTTGCAAGCATCCCGGAATGCCCGCCGGTAGGGTCAGCGCCTGAATTGATCGGGGCGCCAGGTGATAAAGGCCCAGGTGGGAACATGGCGGGGGTGCAACGAGACCGAGCCGTCGTCGTGCTTTGCTGCGATGGAGCGGACATAGGCCCGCAGCCGTTTGGTTTCGCGGCTGTCCAGTTCCGGAAGCATCCAGTGATAGCGGGCCAGGGCTTGGTCGATGGTGCGGTAGCGGGCGGTCTCTTCGAGCCGGATGAAGTCGACGGTGGCCAGGCAGCCCCATTGGTAGAGGATATTGATGGTAAAGATGTAGTCCGGGCCGGGATTTAAGGGTCGCCCGACCGCAGCGAAGGCCTCGGGATCGTGCGGACCTGCGCCGACCCGGTCGGTCACAGCCACTTTGTGCACCGCAAATTCGTTCAGGCGGCGGAGGGCGGCTCCCAGGTCGGCGACGGCGAGCGAGCGCGAGGCGATGACCAAATCGTGGGGGAGGACGCCCTGGGAGCGCCAGTCGTCATCCCAGGAAAGGGGCAAGGCTGCGATGTTGGTCAGTCGGGCCTGGTCCGCCCGGTCGGCCAGGATGGCGAGCATCTTGGGCGAGAAATCGATGCAGGTGACCCTATGCACCCTCGCTGCCAAGGGTAGGGCCAGGGTGCCGGGACCGCTGCCGACGTCGAGCACGGACCAGTTCGCCTCCGGTCTGAGCAGGGCGATAAAGGCGTCGGCATAGCTTGATTGTCCAAAGCGCCGGGCAAAGGAGGCGGCCCGCCCGTCCCAGTCGGCAATTCCTTTAGGCTGCCAGGATCGCTCCGTCTGCGCCTGGCGCCAGAGGCAACTCCAGTCGATGTCCTGGTATCGGTGAAGAGGCATGGACTCCTTTGTCCGGGGTGAAATAATTTGACAGAAGTCAAACTCTATGATTAAAATAAACATTTTTTGTAGAAGCACACATAGCCATTTGCAGGACCGTGTGCTGAAGACCGTTGCTGCATTTATTCCATCCGCGAGCAGAGCGGTGCAAGAAAGCGCGAATGAGCAAGGGGGCTTCGCCCTCTATTAAACAGATTGTCTGCAAGAAAGGAATCGGATTATGAGTAAAAGGACGTTTCAACCCAGCACCACCAAGCGCGCCCGCACCCATGGATTTTTGACGCGCATGAAAACCCGCGCCGGCCAGGCGACCATCAAGAGAAGAAGGGCAAAAGGCCGCAAGCAGCTGGCATCCTGATCGCTTGGATCGTCGAGCGCTTCCGAAACAACATCTGCTGCGAACAACCGGGGAATTTCATCGCGTCTACAAAACCGGTCGGCGGTTGAAGGGAGAGGGGTATGGCCTGGTTTTTCTGGCTAACGCCCGTAAGTACAATCGATTGGGCATCAGCGTGCACCGCAAGGCTGGCAATGCGGTCCGCCGCAACCGGATCAAGCGGTTGATCCGGGAGGCTTTTCGTCTGCACCGCGATCAGTTCCCACCGTCCGCCGACATTATTCTCACCGTTCGCCCCGAATTTACCATCGACAGCTTGCTGGACATGCGCACCAGTGTGGCTCGCCTTTTTGGGGCCTGATCAGGTACAAGGTGATGCCCGTAACCAGGCAATCTCACGATATTCCCCTTAGGGCGGCATCCTGGCGGCATCAGTTGCGGGCACTGCCCGGGCGATGCCTGATCGCGCTGTTCAGAGGATATCAATACCTCATCTCCCCGCTTTTTCCCCCAGCTTGCCGTTTCGTGCCCACCTGTTCCCAGTATGCGATTGAGGCCGTCGCCAAGTACGGCGCCGTCCGGGGAACATTGCTGGCACTGTGGCGCATAGCGCGTTGCCATCCCTTTTCCCGGGGCGGCTATGATCCGGTCCGATGAGCCGCCGCAAAGCTTCGTTTCTCTCCCATCAACCCCCCTGCCGTAGCCGCAGAGGGTCACAAAGGTATTTCCATGGATCTCAATAGAGCTTTTTTGGCCATTGTTCTCTCGCTGCTCATCCTGGTCGGCTTTCAGTATCTTTTCCCGCCCGCAACGCCTCAACAAGCGCCAGCCGACCCGAAAGGGCAGCAGGCAACGCAAACGCCCGCCGATCAGCCGAGCCAGGCCCAGGTGCAGCAGGCCCCAGCGCAGGCCCCGGCGCAGGCTCCGGCTACCGTTGCGCAACAATCGGTGCTCGTCGATCCGAAGGCCCGGGATATCACGGTCAATACCCCCTTGTATACGGTGGTCATCAACGAGCAGGGAGGCGGATTCAGGAGTTTTGTCCTAAAAGGGTATCGCAATACGATCGAGCAGGATTCCGGACCGATGGAACTTCTCTTCGACCGTGGACCCGGTAGCCTGTCGGTGTTGTTTTCCCTCGACAACGGCGTCGGCGCCAACCTGCCCCTGTTCAAGGCCGACAAAACTTCGGTCACTATCACCAATGAAAACGAGACGGCCCAGCTGACCATGACCGCCACCCTGGCCGAAGGGTTCACGGTGGTCCGCGCCTTGACCTTCAGGGGCGACAGCTATCTCATCAACGCCGAATATAAGGTGCAGAACACCACCGACAAGTCCGTACAGGTCTTGCCCGCCCTGACGCTGACCAACGAGCCCTTTGCCCACACCGGCAACATCGGTGAATTTTTGTTTCACGGTCCTGCCGCTTATGCCAACGGCAAGCTTATGGAAACCAAGATGAAAAGTTTGGCCGAGAGGCCGGTGATGCTCCAGGGCAAGATCAGCTGGGCGGGATTTATCGACAACTATTTCATGACCGCAGTGGTGCCGACCAGCGGCAATGCGGTAACCGTGAGCCAGCAGGGATCGGAGAAGCAGGCGCGGACCGTGATTTCCGAAGGCATCCTGGGGATTGGCGCCAATGAAACCAAGACCTATGCCTACACCCTCTACTTCGGCCCCTCGAAGCTGAAAATACTTGAAGCGGCCGGCAATGATCTGGCCAAATCGGTGGACTTCGGCTGGTTTGACGTCATCGGCAAGCCGATGCTGTGGCTGCTGAATTTCTTTCACCAGTTCACCGGCAACTACGGCGTCGCCATCATTTTGCTGACCGTGCTGATCAAGCTGCTTTTTTGGCCGATTACCCAGAAAGGGATGAAGTCCATGAAGAACATGCAGAAGCTTCAGCCCAAGATCGCCAAGATCCGCGAACGATACAAGGCTGACCCAGCCAAGATGAATCAGGAAATCATGACCTTGTATAAAACATACAAGGTCAATCCGGTGGGCGGGTGTCTGCCGATGCTGATTCAGATACCCTTCTTTTTTGCCTTGTACCGCGTGTTGATGGCGGCCATCGAATTGCGGCACGCCCCTTTCATGCTGTGGATCAATGATCTGTCCGCTCCGGACCGGCTGTGGGTAGGCTTCGACGTCCCCTATCTGCACGGCATTCCAATCCTGACCTTGCTGATGGGCGCTTCCATGTATTTGCAGCAGAAAATGACCCCAACGACGGCCGATCCCACTCAGGCGCGCATCATGCAGTTCCTGCCGATCGTGTTCACCATCATGTTCATCAATTTTGCATCGGGCCTGGTGCTGTACTGGTTTGTCAACAACCTGCTTTCGATACTGCAACAGTATCTCATCAATCGGCAGCAGAATAAGAGCTGAATGCGGATGGGGGAAAGGTGTATCATGGCGAAAGGTAAAGATTTTTATGGAAAGGATATTGCCGAGGTCATTGAGCGGGCCTGCAAAACCTTGGAGGCGTCTCGGGAAGATCTGGATATAGAGGTGCTGGAAACCGGATCAGCCGGGATTTTTGGCCTTTGCAAGAAAAAAGCCCACATCCGGGTGCAGCGCAAGGCGGTCTCGCTGATCGAGGAGATCGAGACCAAAGCTAAAGCCGCACCGGCAGAGAAACCGGCCGCAGCCGGGCGGACCCCAGCGGATGCGCCAGATAGCGCAGCCGAGGCGGCTGTGACGACCGCAAGCGGCGGGGCTGGCGATGGTGATCGCCTTTTTGTCCAAGCCCCGGCAGTCGTTCCCACTGCCATCCAGGCCGCCGAGCCGGAGTTGCGCGAAGATGACGAGGAGCAGGAGGGCGAACCGGAGGATTTCGAGGAGGAAGGCCCGATCGAACCGCCTGCCGAAGAGAGTCTTGCCGCTATCCAGGCCGACCTCCATCAACTGTTGGCCTTGATGGAGCTGCCCTCGGAGGTGCGGGTGATGTTCGCGGACAACACCGTCCACTGCACCATCACCGGTTCGCACGAGGCGCACATTGTCGGTCCCGAGGGGCGAACGCTGGACAGCCTGCAATATCTGCTGCGCAAGATGGTGGCCAAGCACCTACCCGACAAGATCATGCTCTCCCTCAATGCCGGAGATTTCCGTGAACGGCGCGCCGAAGAACTGAAGCTGCGGGCAGTGGAGTTGGCGGCCCAGGTCAAGGCGGACGGCAAAACCCAGGCCATTCCGGCGCTCAATCCCTCGGAGCGGCGAGTGGTGCACATGGCGCTGCACGATGACAAGGACATTCGCAGCCGTTCGGTCGGCGAAGGCTTGTTCAAGAAAGTCCTGATCTACAAACCCGGCAAGGGCCGTCGCCCGGTTCCGAAAAAAAAGCGGGGAGGGCAGGGTGGCCGTTCATCCGGCGACTGAGACCATTGCCGCCATCGCCACGGCGCCGGGCACTGGCGGCATCGGCATCATCCGGGTGTCAGGTCCGGATGCTCTGCCGTTGCTCCGCAAGGTCTTTGTGCCCCGCACCCCCCGCAGCCATTTCACCAGTCACACCCTCTACTACGGCGCCATTGTCAACCGCCAGGGACAAACGCTCGACGAGGCCCTGGCGGTCTACATGCGCGCCCCGCAGACCTATACCCGGGAAGATGTGGTCGAGTTGCATTGTCACGGGTCCTATCTTGTCCTGCAGGACATCATCCGCACTCTGATCACCTGGGGCTGCCGGCTGGCGGAGCCAGGAGAGTTCACCAAGCGGGCCTTCCTAGCCGGCCGGATCGACCTGACCCGAGCTGAGGCGGTGATCGACCTGTTACAGGCCCAGACCGATGCCGGGGCCCGGCTGGCGGTCAGTCAACTCCAGGGGCAACTGTTCGACCGGCTGGAGGCCATCCGGCAGCGCTTGGTCGAATACCTCGCCCTGCTGGAGTTGGCCATTGATTTTCCCGACGACGACGTCGAGATTTTCGATAGCAGACAGATCGCCGCCCGCCTGCAACCCGAGGTGATCGCCCCTTTGGAACACTTGATCGCCTTGGCCGAGCAGGGCCGGATTGTCCGCGAAGGCGTCAAGGCAGTCATCGTCGGCCGGCCGAACGTCGGCAAATCCAGCCTGCTCAACGCCCTGTTGCGGGAAGAGCGGGCACTGGTCACCTCGGTTCCCGGAACCACCCGGGACACGGTTGAGGAACGGATCGATATCAATGGCATTCCGGTGCACCTGGTCGATACTGCAGGCATCCGCAGACACGAGGATCCGGTGGAGGCCTTGGGCATTGAACGGGCCCGCCAGAAGCTGGCTGAGGCGGATCTGGTGTTGCTGGTGGTGGATGCCCAGGCCGGCTTAACTCCGCGTGACCGCGAATTGTACGAGAGCGTCCGGGAAAAGTCGCATCTGGTAGTGCTCAACAAACGCGACCTGGTGAATGATGAACAGGTTGCGGTCCTGGCCAGCGCCTTTGCCGCTGCCGTGGCTGTGCCGGTTTCGGCCCGGCAGGGTGAAGGGATCGAAGCGTTGCAGCAGGCCATTTATCAGGCAATCATTGTCGGGAGCGAATTCACCGACCAGATTGCCTGCGCCCCCAATACCCGGCACCGGGCGGTGCTGGCGCGGACCTTAGCGGCATGCCGGCGGTTTGGCGAGGCCATGGCGGCTGGAGCGCCCGTCGATCTTCTGGCGGTCGAAGTGCAGTCAGCGCTTGACGACCTGGGCGACATTATCGGGCTGACCACCCCGGACGAGGTGCTGGATGCGGTCTTCAGCCGGTTCTGTATCGGCAAATAACGACAACCAGAGAGAAAATATTTTCCCGGTTTACCGCAGGAGCGCGGCAAACCGGGATTTTTTTTGGCGGGAACAGTTCGAGGCGAAAGGATTACGGCTGGGCGAAGCTGTCGGCAAACAATTGGTTGATGGCGGCAATACCGTCGTCGCTGAGATAGCGGGTGCCCGAGCCGACAAAGGTGCTGTAGCAGATCTTGGGGCTGTCTTCCTGCCAGGCCCCGTCCTTCCATATGAACCACTGCCGGCGGGGCTGGTCGTAGACATGCAGCGGCCGGTTGAACAGCTTGGCCAACTCCACCGCCCAGCCGGTGCCGCCCTTCACCGAGTTGTCTTCCAGGATGGCGCCGACCACAAAGACCTGGTGCCCTTTGTTGACCATGTGGAAGATGGTCTGGAGCACCCGGCGGATCTTTTCGGTTTCGTAATAGGTCCGATTCATCATCCGCGATGCCAGTTCCATGCTGATGTCGCCCCGTTGCAACTCCTCCTCGCTCAGAATTACCTGGTTGCGGTCTCGGTTGAGGCGATGGCCTTCAAAGGTGAAAATCACCTCGCAAACCGAATATTTTTCAGCATTTTCGCCAAAGAGGGTCTCCGTCCCCTTCAGTCCTCCGTGGTACAGCGTGCAGTCTTGTGCGTTCATGTTTTCTCCTTAGCTGTTTTCTTATCTGACGACAAAAATCGCCAGGTTCTATTGAGACGACATTATTTTATTGTAGCGGGTATTTTTTTGATGCCCATTGAAAACCCAAAAAACATTGAATTGGGAAAAATTTTCCTGGCCGGTTTTGGGCGCATATTTTGGAAGCTGGGAAAATATATCTTCCATGCGCCGGAGGCCGGGAAAGTATGCTATCCCGCCAGATGAGCGCCGAAAAAGCAGTCAAAGGGGCAGACGGAGCTGTCGTTGCGCCAGACGTTCTCGCTCTTCCAGTAAAAGGACGCGGATTTTTTGCTCCAGTTCCTTTTTTTGGCGGCAGTTCCGTCCAATATTCGGCCACCATGATGCCGTCCTTGCGCATTTCCAGAAGCTCCACCTGTTCCCGGCTACCTGCGGCGCAAAGGAACAGGCCGACGGGCGCGTTTTCACCTTCCTGCCGCTCATAGCTATCCAGCCATTTTAGATGCAGTTCCATCTGCCTTGTCCCTGGCCTGGAATTTGCCCAATTTCAATTCGACAGCCACCAGGCGTTTCAGGGTACGGCGGTTGAAAGGCAACCCTACATTATTCCGATATCGGAATAATGTCGAATATTCCGATTCTCGGATTATTCCGAATTTTGTCAAGTTGATGCCGGAAACGCAAGATATGCTCTCGCATTTCCGGCAAGCACCAATAAATCAGCGGAATAATCTATCAGTGTAATCCACATAGACGTTTGATCATGTCCTCATTGCCTTCCCACATCCCCGCCTCCGCCGCCGGACGTATTGAGGCGCCGGATTCTGCCTGCGCAATAGCCTTACGCTTCATTTCGGTATCGGCGTAAGCATAAATCAAGGTTGTTTCCGGATTCGAATGCCCCAGCCATTCCGCAAGAAGCGCAAGCGGCATTCCTGCCCGGTAAAGATGCATAGCGCACGACCGCCGGAACATATGAGGGTTGATTTTTTCTGGGACATCTGGGCAGTGCACTCTAGTGTTTAATCGCATAAATTTGACAATTTATTGGCTGTCTACGAGTCCCGCACCTGCCGTTTCTTCCAAACAAAAGGTATGGAGTGTTGATTGT
>Ga0123354_10010625_pt1 | contig 14200 bp, 8 predicted proteins | sample TergutLab28metaG_2_FD_97872 | JGI IMG/M metagenome (GOLD analysis project Ga0123354, IMG submission 97872) | Labiotermes labralis P4 segment gut microbial communities from Petit-Saut dam, French Guiana - Lab288 P4 | ecosystem: Host-associated > Arthropoda: Insects > Digestive system > Gut ... | reverse complement strand
ATTAAACCTATGATCAATATTAGTTTTTTCTGCTAGATCATACGCAAAGCGTAAAAACTCACTTCTTGTTAAAGACATGAGGCGATTATCGAAGTCAATAACATGCTGACACAGTTGTCTTTCATATTCAAGAGTAAATGTTTGTTGAAAACGGCCTAGTATTGGTTTAAGAATAATTTGTTGACCCTGTTTTACAGCCTTAACACGACCCTTGAGTGAAGTGCGTGGAATTTCATATCTTTCTGTGGCCGCTCTCTCGGACATCTTACGATCAAGAACGTCTTGAATTGCCCTTTTCATATTTTCTTCGTTCCATTCCCCACGGCTTGTGGTTTTGCCTTTGAATTTAGGCATTTTAACAATCACATACAACAAACAAATAATAAAAATCAAGAGTGAAGCCGTTTGTCTGGATTTTTAAAAAGAAATAGGCTTTCAAACAGGTGGCCGGGGCTACCCACAAAACAGGTGGCAGGGGTTACCCAAGTTGACTTTGTTGAAAATCATAATTATATTACAAAGCTAGGTTAACATTTGTTTAAACACAACAGACATAATATACAATAGTTTGGCAATGTATAAATAAAACAGAATACATAATTACTTACGTAATTTCAAAAGAACGCCTTTTTCAATATTAATCGTCAGGTGAATGTTTTTCGCGGAGACAACAAATCACAGCTTCACGTCCGAACGCATCAAGCGATGATGCTGAACTAATTGCGCATGTCTCGTCCGACACCGACGCATACATTGGGGTCACAACGCGGACAGTACAAACGCGGGAAGTTTACATTTTTATAGCGGCCGAGACTACCCGCCGGCCGGGGCTACCCCCCTTATCCTATAGCTGTTTCCTTTCTTTACTTCGGCGCTAGATGAGGTTGGGTGGTAAAAACCACGCTCCGGCCTCTTTACCCGAGGCAATGTGACCTGGTACCCATTGCACAAGAGGCTGGGTGACGCCCAGGGCCGGTCTTGACCGGTACGGAAAATCTCGCCACCACCGGGATTCGTACCCTCGATCGTCCAGCCATTAGCGAGTCGCCATACCGAATACGCTACCGTATGGTTGTAAAAGTCAGGAATAGACTGTCAGTAAGAGAATTAGCTGTACGAAACTTTGAAAATGAGGGATTCCATGTCAAGAATCTAAATGAGATGTGAGTTAAGGAATATAATCGGCTTGAAATTTGAAACAGGTGTGCAGCTTTGAAGAACGTAGATTATAACTGGAGCGTAAATTGGCCCTGGGGAAATATTAGAGTACCAAAATTTCAGGTAAAGATAGCCTATGTCATTATGAAAACGTAAATCAACATAAACCTTGTTTGGATGTAGAATTTTCAGAAGTTGTAGATGAAAGGAGACAGGCTAAATTGAAAATGTTGTGGGGTCCAAGCCAAGTCAAGGCAGATAATCGGAAAAATATAAGACCTGAAGCTAGCAGATATTTCAGGAAAAAGGAAGGAATATTCAGGAGGTAACATTAGCGAACATGAAGCAAACAATAAGAACATTATTAGAGACATGCACAGAGGCAAAAATGAATTCAAGTATGGTTACCCCGCCTACAACTAACTTAGTAAAGGGTGATCTGCACGCAGATACTCACAGTATTTTGAATATGTGGAAGAATCACTTCTGTCAGTTGTTGAATATACATGGAGTTAATGGTATTAGGCAGAGTGAAATACATACAGCCGAGAAGCTAGTGTCCGAGCCTAAGTAGTGCTCTTGATATTTAGATCGTTGTTGAAAAGTTGAACAGATACAAATTACTAAGTTCTGAACAAATTCGAACAGAACTGATTCAAGTAGTAGGTACAGCAATGTGTTCTGAGTAACACAAACTTATTAATTCTGTTTGGAATAGCGAAGAATTGTCTCAGCAGTGGAAGGAGTCAGTCTTTGTGTCTACCCTACCCATAACAAGGGTGGTTAAGGGACTGTAATTATTCTCGAGGCATACAAATAGCATACAATCTGTGATCGGACATTCTTACCTAAAGGTTAACTCCATATGTAGATGGACATACTGGAGATCATCAGTGTTGATTTCGACGCAACAGATCAACAACTGTTCATATATTGTTCACTTGTAAAATTCTTGAGAAAAAAAAGGGATACAACAGGGCAGCCTCTATGATTCACTTAGGGGGGAGGTTTGTGTAATTTTCTCATTGCATTTAGTATCCTATGAAACTTCCTTCCTTCCTTACTTACTTAGTTACTTACTTACGTACTTACCTAGTTACTTACTTACTTCATGGAGCAGAGTCCCTCTTGAGAAGCTAATCGGTTTTCAGCCAGTCAAGAAATTCCCCGCATTTTATGGAACCCGAAGGTTCATTACCGCATTCACAAGTGCCCTCCACCTGTCCCTATCCTGAACCAGCTCGATCCAGTCCATGACCCCACATTCAAATTCTGAAGATCCGTCTTAATATTATCTTCCCATCTACGCCTGGGTCTTCCAAGTGGTCTCTTTCCCTCAGGTTTCCCCACCAAAACCTTGTATACGCCTCTCCTGCTCCATACGTGCTACATGCCCCCCCCCCCATCTCGTTTTAATCACCCGAACAATATTGGGTGAGGAGTACTGATCATTAAGTTCATTATGTAGCTTTCCCCACTACCCTGTTACCTCGTCTCTCTTAGGCCCAAATATTCTCCTTAGCACCCTATTCTCAGACACCCTCAGTCTACGTCCCTCCATCAATGTGAGAAACCAAGTTTCACACCCGTACAAAGCAACAGGCAAAATTATAGTTCTGTGTATCTTAATCTATAAATTTTTGGATAGCGAACTGGAAGACACAAGATTCTGCTCAGAATTAGAGCAAACATTCCCTGACTTCAATCTGCTCTTAATTTCTTCTTGAAGAGAATTTTAATTTGTTAAGGTTGTTGCCAAATATTGGAACTATTCCACCCTTTCAGAGGACCATTATCATTCTTTTTACTTTGACATTGTCATGCATTCTAATCTCCAGACATGACCATGTACTTAGTTTTATCTGCATTTACTTCTAGTCCAGTCTCCTTACTTGCAACTACTAAAGCTTCTGCTTTTTTTTTAGAGTATGTACGCTTCCGCCCAGTACAAAAACGGACATCAGCATAAACCAGGAGCTCGCTTATGCCATTTAATTTCAAGTCCTCTTGGCTTACGTGAACCGTCCTAATGGCGTACTCCAAATCAAAGTTGAAAAACAATGACGATAAAGCATCTCTTTGTTTCAAGCCGTTCCTAATAGGAAACATGTCAGACAAATTCTTGCCTACACAGACTCTGCTATGCGTTTCATTCAGACACATTTTTTATTAGCCTTACCAGTTTCATGGGGATACCAGACTCTATGAGAAGATTATAAAGAAAAAAAACTTCCTCCTAACTGAATCATAAGTCTATAAACAGCTGATACCCTCCTTCACTATATTCCTATTTCTTCTCAAGTATCTGACGAATGCAATATCAGTGATCAGTAGTGGACCTGTTGCGTCGAAATCCACATTAATGATCCTCAGTAATTTCCTCTGCATACGGAGTTAACCTTGACAGCAGGATAAAATTTTGTACATAGTGGCAAAATAATATGCCTCTATAATTATTACAATTTGTTGTATCGCCATTTTTATAGATAGGTACAATGATCGACTGCTTCCACTCCTCGGGGAATTCCTCCTTATTCCAAAAAGAAATAATAAGTTAATGGAACTCGTAGCGAATTGTTCTACCCGCTGCCTTAATCAATTTTGCTGGGATTTGACCAGTGCATGGTGATTTGTGCCCTTTTAGCTTTTCAATAGCCATTTCAAACTCAAAGGCACTCGGCACAAGCACTCGTGGTTCTGCTGCATGTATTTCTATCTGCGTAACATTACCTACCCCATGTACATTGAACAGCTGAGAGAAATGTTTCCTTCACCTAGCCAAAATGTTGTGGGAGTCTGTAACCAAATCACCTTCTCCTTCTTTACTTTATTAGTTCTAGACTGGTAGCCCTTATTAAAATCATTGATGCCCCTATACAAGTCTCTGATATACTTCATCTTACTGTTAGTTTCAAGTACATTAATTTTAGTTGTCAGATGTTCCTTCTTTTTGTTCCTGAAATGTATGCCAGCTTCACGTCTTACATTCTTTAGATTATCTACATTGGTTTGGTTTGGATCCTGTAACCACTCATTTTTAACCTGTTTCCTTTGAACTAAAAAACCTGAACATTTTTCATCAAACCATGGTTTATGCTGCTTCAATTCGTACAGACCTAGTCTCTCTTTAACAGAGGTTTTGATATTCTCTTGAATGTTCTCCCAAACCCTATTTACGTTCTCGCTATCACTTAAGTTCACCAAAGCTGCACACCTGTTTGATATCTTAATCTGGTACTGTTTCCTAACCTCCAGCTCATTTAGCTTCTTGAGTTTAAATTTTTCCACATTAAACTTCTGTGCTGCTTGTTTACTTAACTGCCAATCTTTCCCTAACTTTTGCAACCACTAGATAGTGATCAGCATCACAGCAGCTACCCTGAAAGATTGTATAACGAACATACTCGAATGCCATCTCCTATCCATCAATATGTGATCAATCTGGTTGTGAGTCTTCCAGTCAGGAGATGTCCCAAGTGTGTTATGAGTGTTTCGGTGCGGGAACATCGTGCTCTTAACAACTAGACTTTTTGATGTTGTAAAGTTCATTATTCTAATACCATTATCATTACTATTCTGATGTAGACTGTCATTCCCACTTGTCGGTTTGAATATATTCTCTCCCCCCCCCCCACCTTTGCATTAATATCTCCTAATATAATTATCTTATGGTACTTACGAAAATGGTGGGCCCGGTATCTCAGTCGGTATAGCGACTGACTACGGACTGGACGGTCCGGGATCGAATCCCGGTGAGGACGAGATTTTCCGCGCGTCCAGACCGGCCCTGGGGCCCACCCAGCCTCCTGTACAGTGGATACCGGCTCTTCCTCGGGAGTAAAGTGCGGCCGGGGCGTGGCGTTGACCACTCACCCCCTTCTAGTGCCGCTGTCATGGAAGAGTACAGCTATACCTCTACCCACCCTCTGGGCCACACCAGCCCTGTAACGGGAACACTTTACCTTTGCATTTTTACTTACGAAAATGATCAAACACCTGCTCTAATTCCTCATAAAAATTGTCTTTTGAATCATTATTATATGAAACTAGTTATGTTAATAAAATGTGTGAATGAAAACTATATTTAAATCCACAGGCAAACACTTGTCTGTTATATTCCTATTTAGAATGGTCTGCAAAATGGAGATACTTTTTACGGCAAAGGGCCATACTTTTTATTGTGGGCAGATTCGCGGGCCGCATGTGGCAAAATAACAGTAAGTGGTGTACCTAACCTCCTAAATTATTGCGTAGCTTGTATGGTACGTACATAATTTACGAATTTGGCCGCGGGCCACATAATACGATCTGGCGGGCCGCGGGCTGCGTATCCATAATTTGCAGTACACTATTAGAAAGTGCTAGCAAATCAGGAGGGACTGGAATTCATTGGAAGCCTGTCAGCTTCTCATCTGTGCTGATAATTAATCTGGCGAAAGCTAAGCACGACAGCATAAAGAAAACCACACAAGCTTTATTAGTCGCTAATACAGAAGCTGATCTAGAAGAAAAGGCAGAGAAAACTAAGTGTTTCGTCATGTCTCGTGAATAGAATGAAGGACGATGTCACAATATAAAGACAGGTAACAAAGTCTTGGAAAGAGTGGCAACGTTGAAATACTGGAAACGACACAAAAAAAAAATTGCATTGGCGAAGAAATTAAGAACAGACTGAATTCAGGATGTGCTTGCTGACATTCGATGCAGAATATTTAAAATATTTAAATATTAATATTAATAAATATTAATATTAATAAATATTAATAGATTTAAATATATTTAAATATTAATATGTACCGAAGAATGTTTTTTCTTGTTGTTCCTATGGGTGTGAAATTTGGTCTTTTACAGTGAGGGAGGAACAGAGGCTGAGGGTGCAGAGGAAGATGTTTGGGCCTAAGAGGGACGAGGTTACAGGCGGACGGAAAAAATTGCATGATGATTTTTATGACCTCTGCTCCTCACCAAACATTATTTGGGTGATCAAATAAATAAAAATGGTCTGTGTGAGCACGTGGCACGCGTGGGAGAGACGAGAGGTGAATACACGGTTTTGATGAGGAATCCTGAGGTAAAGAGACCACTTGTAAGATCTGGATAGATAATATTAAGTGAGATCTGAAATCAAAATAATTTGTGGGCGTGGACTGGATTAATCTGGCTCGGAATAGAAGCTAGAGACAGTTTTGTGAACCTGTTAATGGACCTTCGAGTTCCATACAAAGCGAGGAATTTCTCGACTAGCTTGGGTTTTTCATGAAAGACTCTGCTCAGTGTCATCAGTCAGCCAGTCAGTTATTAATATATCAATGTGTAAAAAAACTGCCGGAACAGAAATGGGCAGTAAATATAACTAACAGAAGAGTTAATTATGATGTAGAAAGAAAGAATGCTGTTGCAGATAATTTGCATTCTTCTGGCGATGAGATCTAAATGAGTAAAAGAACATGAACATTCTCATGTTTACATCACGTGCTATTATCATCATCACCATAATAAAGTATTCATTAAGTTTTTTTTTTATTTACCAAACGTAGCTGTTAACTGTGTACTTCATATGACGTCGATTGCATGGCCGATTTCGTACACTTCAGGGCCGTATGCAAGATATATTTTATGGTCCCACCTACGCGTAGATCAGAACCTACGGTGCAGATAGAAACTGTGCCAGACGGAAAATCTGAAGTAAAACCAGAATTTTCACGCCGCACCCACAGATTAAATAACGCAGAAGAAAAACGTTTTTCTAATGAAAATATAGATACCCAGTGTGATCAGGACTGACACAGATTGTGCTTGTCTTCTATGGAGCCACAGCAGTTACGGAAATTTCAGTTCTGATGGTATTTTTCATCCACCATTTGTTATAAATTCTGTTTAGTAGGAAGTATTGCTGTTGTCTGCATTTTGGAAAAAATTGCATTTAAAGTGACTTTTATAATTACGCTCATCCAAATGTGATTTGTTCTGTACTGAAAGGCTAAACATCTGCAGCTTTCTCCAGTTGCCATGAACGTGTAAGAAATAAAATGTATACATATTTTTTAAATTATCTTGTGTAATTGATTAATATCTTACAGCTTCAAATTACGAAACAAGGTGTATGACAATATGAGACTTTTAAAGCAAAAGGATAAAAAATTGAGGAAGGGATTAGAACACTAAGAATTTGAAATTTCTGGACAATAGTTTTCTGGAAAGAACGTAAGCATATAAACAGTCCATTTTGCGTAAACGAAACACAAACTCTAATGTTCTTTTAAAAAACTTGAAATTTAACTCATTCAGTTTTATAGACTTGATTCAGCGAACTATGAAAATCTAATAAATTTGTTTTACAAATTCCGTGGAATTACATTTCACAGCATTAACAAGATGTTGTGAGATGTAATTGTCCAAATTAAGAATCACGGGAAACTTGGAAGTCTTCTCTATATTTCGCTTAATTTTCAATCAGATGTCACTAAATTAAAACACTAAAATTTCCTTCTTTTTATCTCACATTAAATAAGTACTGCCTTTCTTTCCGGTGTCTAGAAATTAAGAACACAAATTCATCATTAGCTTCTTCTTCAAATAAGCAAGCAATGCCGATGCCCATTCTGAGGCCAGTCCCCACACAGACTGTCATGGATATGAAGCTGTGACGCATCTGTTACAACCACTACCCCGCAAACGCCATCAAGCAAGCTGGAATAGCGCACCGTGAGTTCACGGATGCGTGGATCTTAAAAACCAAGGCTTTACGGTCGTCTTCACTTTGCGCTTCTGGACATTCATTTCTTTTTCCAAGACAATATACAGCCACTTTCGCTCTTCGCAGGACTTATCATAACCAAACGGAGCAAAGTCCAGGGAGTGGAGAAAATTACAAAACAAGGAAGATCTATATTTATATATCTTAGGCCTCCATGTTTTACGGTCTTCAAAGAAAGTCGTTGCGATGTACTGGACGTGAGAAATAAATGTCTACAGAATTTTGGTTGATACATCTTTCAGAATTTCAGGCCCTTTGGGAGGATATTTTTAAAAGAGATTTTAGGAAAATGAAGCGCATTGAAATGAAATGGATCTGTTCAGGATTTACTTTCAGCAGAGTTGTAACATTCAGGCCACTGTTATTTGTAACTGCTGTATTGTGTACTGTCTTGAGATGTGGCTGTTTCCAGCAAGGAAGTAGGACTGTGGGGGCAGGGAAACTGAAACAATGATACAACGGTATAGCAGTGACTCAGCTGATGATGTTTCCTGTTTTTTTGGATAGAACCAGAGTGTTCCTCGCCGTGACCGAAAGCGCCCATCCCTGGTTCCTATTCTGAATTAGTACAGTCTAATTCATATGTTAACATCTGCTTGCTTTAAGATTAATTTTAATATTACTCTTCCACCAACACCTAATTTTTCCGAAGTGTCACATTCCACACTAAAATTGTATGTGTATTTATTTTTTCATCTGGACATGATACACGCCCCATTCACACAATACAACTTGCCATATTTAACAGCGCAATTCCGCTGTGACATTTTGGCCATTTGTCTAAAAGAGCGGCGTATTGAAGAACTAAACGTCCAGTCTGTATTTAGGCAGAACAAGTGTAAAACTATTATAACCGGCCAAATCTCATAGTCGGGAGCACTAACTCCACTCAGGTAATATTACTTTTGGTGGTCACAGGAAACGTTAAGTGTAGGTCTGCCGACTAGATAAAAAGGATAATCGAGGTTAGGCCACTTCAAGTTTATTGCCACAGCTATTTGATTCACGTAAATTCAAGAATCACAGCTAAATCATTTGTCCCCGACACTGTTAGAAAATGTTATCAAAACACCCGTTTATTATCGTCGCAGACTTTCCTGTCAAACTTGCTCGAACGAGTGTCAGCCAAGAATTGTCTCCGAACCCAGCTTGGGCTAGTTTCACGGCCACGTCCCTGATCAAGCATAAACAGCTGTCCCGATTGATGTATGCCAAACCCTTAGGGGATGTTTTTGTGTACAGGGGGTCAGAGGGGCGGTACCGTCACAACCCTTAGCTAAGAGTAGGCCGAATCCCTCATCGTGACAAACACTGTCGTAATATATAACCTCCTTGAAGTCCGCACCCTCCCAGTATATCAATATATTGTAGACAAACTGGAATTCTTGTTGCTCGAAGTCCTAAATATATAATTAATTCTTCCGAATGTAATTTTGCCTGTCTCTCCGCCGAGCATATCTCTGATCGGGTTTCGAACCAGGATCATCGGTAACAACGTATATCTTCAAGGAATAGATTACTACTTCAGAATATAAATGTCGCTCAGTACAACATTTCTGACCTTTGACGGTTCATGAAATTTCATTGGCGTTTCATAAGAGACGGGTATTGGGCCCCATTCTGAGACGAATGCATCCAGTTCACGCCATCGAATCATATTTCACTCCGATCCATTAAAGTACTGTCCTCGAAATTTAGGCCTACACCTACAGTAGGTGTCCTTTTTCACCAAACTTCTGTATTTCTAAGGTCTTTCTGCGTGCTATATGCTCTAACTATTACCCTAATGGTGACGATTAAGAATTATGAAGTATCTCACAGTGTAATTTTTTCCGGTCTTCTGCTACTTCCTCCCTGTTATGCCCAGATATTCTCAACGCTCCGTTCTCAAACATCCGCATTAAAATGATGATGGTGTTCAGATACAATAAATTTAATATTTGACGTCGGATGAAGAGGTAATTTTACATAGTATGAAAAAAAATGTTATTTAGGATTGTTTTAAATTTTGTTACTTTACCTCTGATTTCGGCTCACACTTCCCAAGTGTCTGCTGTCAACTCGGCAGCATAATGGTAAGTTCAAAGTGCAACCCTGTAATAAACGACACTGTGTTGCGGATTGCCAGTCACGGTGACAAATGTCCTGCGAGCACGGTGGCAGCTGTTAGCAATTTGTAATTTCGAATAACAGCGTCGAGTTAATACATACATACTTTCGTACATATATACATCATACATAGGGCCTACATACATATATACGTACATATATAAATACATACATTTATGCGTGGATGTGTGCATACGTGCACACAAGTACTTACATACATATATATGTACACATACAAACATATTCCTACATACATACACTAAGCGTAAGTACGTATGTGTGTGGGTACATCCGGTGAAGATTAAATGATTAATTATATTAAAATTTTATAAATAAAAATAACTTGGTGCACAATTTATTCTTAGTATATTTATCAATCTCTACATGTTTCGGGCATACCAGACGGTCATCTACACAGAATAACAAGTACCAAGTGTCGCGTAAACACAATTGTTTCTCCTGATGATGGGTCCGTAGTTGCCCGAAACATGTAGAAATTGATAAATATGTAGTAAGAATAAATTGTGCACCAAGTTGGCTTTATTTACAAGATTATACAGGGATGCACGGTCAACAAAACATAAAATGTATTAAAATTGTCGTATTTTGGGTTAATATAACATGTATGTTGGGGGACCGCGGTAGCACAGTGGTTAAGGTGCTGCGCTACAAATCGGAAGGTCGCTGGTTCGATACAGTCTACGCTAAGCAGCGGTCAGCAGTGGCCGCATAGTGAGCGTTCAGTGTTTTGATAGTAAGAGAAGTAGGGATTAGTAGTGAAATCGAGTATAGATCGAATATTGTGCAGGTGCATCGACATGAGCGACAGGACGAATACGCTGGTTTGCATATTTGACCAGAGCGGCCCGAGGATATCGGCCTACAATATTCATGAGTGGATTCATGAATCACTACGATTGATGGAAGAAGACATCCAGGTCATACAGGTTGACGGCCCCAGACGCCGAGTTTTCATCAAATTCTACAACGAAGACAGAATGAATGAAATACTTCAGGACACCAAGGGAGCATGTGAGTACAAATACAACGGCGAGATCTCGCAAGTAGTTGTAGAAACAGCAGGATTGGGAATTAAGAGAATCCGGTTAGCTGGGCTTCCGCCTGAAGTCAAGGAGGTCACAATAAAGGTAAAACTATCCAAATACGGAGAAATCGTAAACATACGCGACGAAATGTGGGCAGCCGCATACAGATACAAGGTGCATAACGGAGTAAGGATAGTAGAAATCAAATTAAAACAACACATGCCTTCCAACTTGACCATTGCGGGTAACGATGTTATGATGACATATGACGGGCAACCACCGACCTGCTTCCGGTGCAATGAACCAGGACATCAGAAAATCGACTGCCCCCGGCGACAGCGTTTGGCTCCCCCATCACTCGGACAGAGGTCAACATGGGCAGATATTGTTTCAAATACAATCCGGGATACCCATCAGAAAGCGCAACAAAACAGCCGGAAGATAAAACAGAATGCAGACTGGAGAGTCACTCCAGAAGAGGGCACAAATCTACGAATCCAGACAAACACGAACAGGCACAGGGCACACGTGAACAGAGAAATGAACTAGACGGACAAGCACTCGTGACAACTCCTCAAGACCTGATCCCAGAACACCTCATAATGGACACACAGGAGACGACCGTTTGGAGCAACGAAATGACACAAACAGGAGCTTGATTGCGAACAAGCGAGTATTGCTCCAAGTTACACAGAGCGAAAGGTTTCACGGGTAGACAGGGCCACGGGGGAAACATCCGCTACAATGCTTATCAACAACGAATTGGAGGGTGATCAGACTAAGATGGAACGGCGCCACTCGTTCGACAACATCAGGGACGAATCCCCCCCCCCCCCCAAAGAGGGGTAACCGAAGACGAGCCTTTTGACAAACATAAGTCGTCCGAAGAAGCTTAAAACACACTGTGACAACCCCACACAGCGTACTCGAAATCGCAGCAAATCGAGAACCAAAACTCATGCAAACAAGTAATGTCTCTTCCCCTTCCCTCCCCTCCCTCCATGTCGCACAGCACATCAATACAATACAATACAGGTACAGGATACTTACATTGAACATAAACGGGATTGAATTTCACAATATAATCCGTATGCTGGAAGAGTTCATTTACCGACATGACGTAGACATAATATTACTGCAGTAAGTGACTAATGGTGACATTCTGGATGTAAAGGGGTACCATACAATCATAAACATATGTACATCGCTTCGTGGCACAGCCATTCTCCATAAATTAAACATAAAGCTTCACAGAGTAGAACGCTTACCGTCCGGGAGGGTAATATCTGTATACCTCGATGATACTTGTATCGCTAACATCTATGCCCCCTCAGGCACAGCAAGACGAACCGAAAGGGAGGATTTCTTTAACGAAGGCATAATAGGGCTATTACGTATAAGTCCAACCAAACTAATACTGGCAGGAGATTTTAACTGTGTACTAAACACCTCGGACAGCACAGGCCAGCGCACTTGTAGTAGAGCATTAGCCAGACTGGTCATCGGTCTTCGGCTTAAAGATGCCTGGGATTCAGGGATGGATCAGCGCGCATAAACACACTACACGCACAACGGCGCGGCACGTGTAGACAGAATATACATATCTGGGGATCTGTTACATAACAAGCAGGGAGCGGAGACCATCGCTGCAGCATTCACTGACCATCTAGCGGTTCTTATTCAGATCAAACTTGCGACACCAATGCTCCTGCGAGGGAAAGGGAATGAATACATCTCTACTAAAAGACACGTCATTCCACAGAAAACTTAGAACCTCATGGAAGGAATGGGCAGAGCACATCAAGCGATACCCGGACGTACTGCACTGGTGGGTACATTACGTTAAAAAGAAAATAAAAATATTAACCGTCCAAGAAGGAACAGAGAGAAACGCTGACGGACGCAGACTGGAGGAATTTTATTACACAGTAATATACGACATAGTGAGAGAACCGGGTCAGCATCATGACAAGATGGTGAAGCTGAAAAAACTTAAGGCTAAAATCGTCCGTCTGAACAACACCTATCGACACAGGGTGATGCTAAACGCAGCGGGACATGATAGAATAGATGGAGAATCACCGACACTGCATCATATCCTAAAAGCCGAAACAGACAAGAAAACCGGATGATCAGTAAGATTCGAGATGACAACGGTGTGATTCAAGAGAATTCCTTAGCGATACTGTTAGCTTTTTCAACACAATTTTTGAATGCCGCCCTAAAAATTGACGTACAGGAAGACTATATGGATGACATGCTACAATGTAACATACGACCCATACCTCCTGAGATAAATTCCACATTGACTGAACTCATAACAGAGGACGAAATGAGGAAGCAATCTCCCAAGGTAAACCACACAAAGCGCCGGGCGCGGATGGCGTAGGCCTGGAATTCTACAGATCGGAATGGAACACCATCAGAACTGAATTAACACAAACAATAAATTGCATGTTCACAGACGACCCGCTAATGGCACAAGTACAGGCACTCGTTGTATGTATTCATAAAAATCCCCACCCAGAATGTATAGGAGATTTTAGACTTTAGACACTTTTAAATGCGGACTACAAGATACTTACTTACTTACTTACTCCATGGTGCAGAGTCCTTCTTGAGAAGCTAACTTGTTTGCAGCTAGTCAAGAAATTCACGGAACCCGAAGGTTCATTACCGCACTCACACGCGTCCGCCACCTGTCCCTATCCTGGTCCAACCCAATCCAGTCCATATACCCACATCTCACCTATTGGAGATCCGTCCTAATATTATCCACCCATCTACGCCTAGGTCCCCCAGTGGTCTCTTCCCCCTTGGTTTCCCCACCAAGACCCTATACACCCCCTCTCCTCACCCATACGCGCCAAATGCCCAGCCCATCTCACTCTTCTCGATTTTATCACCCGCACAAATTGGGTGAGGACTACAAATCATTTAGCTCCTCATTATGCAATCTCCTCCATTCCCCCGTTACCTCGTCACTCCTAGGTCCAAGTATTCTCCTCAACATCATGTTCTCAAACACCCTCAGCTTCCTTTCCTCCCTCAATGTCAGCGACCAAGTTTCACACCCATATAAAACAACCGGCAAAATTATAGTTCTATATATCTTAATCTTTAAATTTTT
>Ga0123354_10010624_pt1 | contig 14200 bp, 4 predicted proteins | sample TergutLab28metaG_2_FD_97872 | JGI IMG/M metagenome (GOLD analysis project Ga0123354, IMG submission 97872) | Labiotermes labralis P4 segment gut microbial communities from Petit-Saut dam, French Guiana - Lab288 P4 | ecosystem: Host-associated > Arthropoda: Insects > Digestive system > Gut ... | reverse complement strand
TGGGAGGGACCCGTTCAGACACGGAGGGGGTTTTAAGGGTACCTTCCCCCCCCCCCCGCCCGCCTCATGTTTATCGAACCACATTTATGAGAACTGACTGAACAAAAATGAGAAAGTGATGGACGACTTTAAGCCCTTACGCCGAAACTTGCCTGACAAAATGGCAGTCAGAGGTCTGTCATGGCTGTCAACATTCTTGAGATTCGATCCAGATGCTTTTCCTTAAGTCTTAGAGCCACATCCACCTAATTGGTTACCTCCGCATTCCTCTGTTATTTTGACTTTATGAGGCAGTTTCGTAGTCTTTTGAGTACTAAAATTAATCTACATTACATACATGAAGATTCGGTTGGTATCAAGCAGCGAAGAGAGTGTGCTTCGTTTAGACAATACCTGTTGTTGAAAACTGCACAGGGAATTAATCGTCGTTTGTTTGCAGAATTGAATGGAAGAGGTAAAAATGTAGGGGTCATTCCGCAACGCGACATGCAGACATGAAGAGGGCGTGTACGTGTAACTCTACTCATTCTTTACGTCGGCGCTAGAGGCGATTTGATGCCGGCCGCTTACCCCTGTCAAAGAGCACCTGTAGCGACACTGTGAAGGAGGCTAGGTCGTCTCCAGGGTCGGTCCAGACGGATGTGGAAAAGAATAAATTTCTCATCTCCATCGGGGTTCAAAGTCCGAACCGTCCAGCCTTTAGCGAGTCGCTATCCCGGTCCCAAGAAATGAAAAGAACACACACACACACACATATATACACTGTGGACAAAATGCAAGTGTTTATTGTTAACCATGACGCTATATTGACCAAGAGGCTTCAGAGGGTTTCTATAGCCCTAACATTTTTAACGTACTGGGAAACAATGAAAGTAGGGCGTACGCTCAGATACGGGAAGCTCATTTAACGGTTAGTTGCAAAATAAGTGTGGATTATAAAACAACCATTAAGCCACAGTGTCTATTTGAGATAAAGCAATTATATTTTACTGTCACTCCCTTCCGTGCTACAGCCCCCTATCGTAGGAAACGTCTCTTCTTTCCCCTCATAATTCCCGTTACAGTGTAATTAAAGTGGCTGTGACACTATGATAGCTTTATTAAGAATCGGAAGCCTCTTTGATAAAATGCAAGCTAAATTAATTAAAGGAAATCTAAATACGATTTGGAAAACAGCTTTTTTTTACAAATGTTTGCTGTACATGTATACGAGTACACACGCCCTTAATGCTTTATTTTCGTGAAGCAAGTGGAGCTTAGAAGGGGCGATATCTATGCACAAACCATTATTTCTCCACCAAAACTCTTGATACAACTGCCTAAATTGTTTAAACAATCTCCCTTACAGCACGCCTTTCCCATCTAACAGGGTTTACGTCAATTATGTGCAACTAGCAAACAACATATTTATTGCCTTTTATTTTATTTGTTTTAGTAACATATATTTATTTGTTTGACAACAATATAATCCAATATTTTGTGACCATAGGGAGATCTTGAGATATTACTGTAACATTAAGTGGTTGTACTCTTGCAATGTGGGCAAAAGCGATCGAAACACGTAGGTGATCGTTAATATATGATCAAACATATCTTGTCTGTGTGCATTTGCTGGTTTCCTACATAAATGCAAATATTTCTTAATGCACGGATAGTTAGCATATGAAGGAAAATAATGTCTGAAAATCTGCCATATAGAGCTGAAGTGTGATTTCCTTTAGGACAGTGTACGACAGATTACTTAAAATAGATAAATCTTAAAACTTTTCCCACATGCGAGAAATTGCAGTGAATGCACTGACGGAATATACTTACATGTGCCTCGGATACACATGTCATTTCTTATTAGAAATTAATACTGTAATTCGTCCACGAGTAACGTCTAGATCAATAGAAGAATCATTTTCAGGCTTAATTTTCAACTTCTCATTCAAGATTCCTTATAAACAAATTCTAAACTCATTTCACCTGTTACATTCCTTTCGGCCTGAAAACATAGGGCGAGAGCTCGTCAATCAACATTTGTAGACCCCATTGCAAAGCAAGAGCTGAAAAAAAATTACGTGGTTTTTTATTGACGAATTTTGAAGAACGAGTGGCTCACTTGCGAGTGGTTCATTACCGTATCCTTAGTGTGACATCACAATTAATTTCAGCATTAACTGATTACAGAACTTGCTTACTCGTAACACTAATAGCCACATAAAGCCAAATGCTATTCGTTATCTCCCGCATCGCGCTGTGAACTCTCTACCAATTAAACCTAATTGAATTCACCAAAAAATCTAATTTACTCTTGCGTGAACATGCCCCCAATTAAAACCATATTGGCATTAATGAAAAAGGTCTAATTGGTTATAGAGCGTCGAGTGTTACGGGGGAAAATTGCAAAATATGTGAATGTTTTCCATTTGTAATTAACGTTCGACTGGCGTAAGCCACGTGTTTGTTTATACAGGTAAATTAAAGAATGTTAACAAAGCGAACTGTGGAAAATATCACCAGTCACCGGAAGGTTTATCGGATCCATAATTTTACAGCGAAGTGGATTACAAAGAAAGGTTTTAACTTATTGTAATAAGAACTTCGTATAATAATACATTATTATTATTATTATTATTAAACATGAAAGCTATTTCAATAGACGGATAGGTAGTGCATCAGGTGCCTAGAAATGAATAAACAAGATATCAGCAATGTGCACAGTATTTATAAACGAAATATGTTACAGTGGTAGATCTGCCTAAAGGCAAACATAACGAACAAATTTTGACGTTTTGCTGACCGTGCATCTCAGTATATTTATCTCAGTATTTAACCAACTTGATGCATAAAATTTGTTTCACAATAAGTTTTATTTCATGCCTCTGTTACCAGCGGCTGTGTAATGCAATTTTGACCTCCTGATGATGAGCACATGTGCTCGAAACAGGTAGAGGCATGAAATAAAACTTATTGTGAAACAAATGTTGTGCATCAAGTTGGTTAATACTGAGATAAATATACTGAGATGCACGGTCAGCAAAACATCATAATTTGTTCGTTATGTTGTCATTTTGTGCATCAAGTTGGTTAAATACTGAGATAAATAACGAACAACTTTGTCATAATATATTACTTCCATTTAAAAAATTGCGCCTTATATAATATGCATTGATGATAAATTCTGAAGTTGAATATAGAAGTTACGTGGCAGTGGTAGATAATTTGTGGAATCGTGGGGAATTTGTGGGATAATTTCAGTTGAAGTATTGGAACTATGTAGAGGCGCGTCGCATTGCGGTGTGACATTTGCATTGCTCCTTCCGGCAGAGAAATTTGCCTTTCTTCGAATTTTTGTTGCGGGTTTTCGTTGTGTGGTACAGAAATTTCTGTCACATAAGTTCTGCTTCTTCATTAGAGTCGTGTTGTAATATTTTCCTACAAATGAATGTACCTCTCTTCCAGTACTACATTGAGTGTCCTTCCGTGGCAAGAATTTGTTGCCAGTATTCAGGTTTTGTACGCTTTTTTTTTTGGCTAGACTCTATTTTCGAAACGTAATGGAGAAGAAAAATACACGTATAATTTGATAGACACACTAGTACGACAATTATTTATAGGCATAGATTGAAGCGTAACATTAAAATGGCTCTTGAAGATCAAATTTGTGAGGATGTGGGCTGGGACCAGCTTGCTCAGGAAACGAACTAGTGACGAAGTCTTGTGAACAAAATAATGTTTTTGGATCCCGTAAAATGCAGGGAAGTTTGTGAATAACTGAATAAGTGTAAAATTGTCAGACAGAATTTCGTTTTAGGGGTTTGAATTTTATAAATCTTTAGGCAATTAATATAACATTTGGGCGGGATAGTAGCTTATCACAAAGCTGGTATAATCAAGGAACTGCAGAAACAGTTACTCGCGACTATCACCCTTGTTCACAGCTGTATCACTTGGGATACAATTCCTACAGTGGGAATAAGACATGATTTACTGGCCCTGAAACGCTTGGATACTCGTATAACCGGGATATGTTCAGTTGCACATCACTGGCAGTACACACCCTGGAGCATGCGTAGAGAACAGTGCAGGGGCACACATATAATTAACTTATTTCGAATGAGATGACCGATACTCACAGTGAAGCGTTACCGCTATAAGCCTGTAAATTTCATTTAGATTTTTAAAGACTTTATCCGACCTCACGTTCTAAAAAAATACGGAATGTGGCAAAACGTTTCGCGTGATTTCGTGTTACGGTTCAATTTTGCAAATATTTCAGCAGATGGACAAGCGTATGGGATAAGATAACTGTCCGCCTACGTGCAGTTTCATTCGGAAACCAAAAAAAAAGAAGGTTTCTGAGACATACAGACGAAGGTGGAATGATACGTGTATGTTTCTACTTAAATAGTAAAATGATGCAGTCAGCTGCTTAGAATTTATAGTGTCATATATAAATTAATGGGTATGGTTTATTGATCGAATGACAACGACGGCAGAATACAAGTATTGGAACCAAACACTGCCCTAGCTTCATTTGGCCTGTTTGGTGGAGGCTTCCATAATCGGCATATGAAAGTAGTAAGGTTGTCAGCCGTATGCACCGGCCGCCTTTATCCCTAGGAAAGACTCCTGTTACTTATTTTTGTCAAGAGGCCGAGTCGACTACAGAGCCACAGTGTAGCCGGAGTGATTCTGTTAATAAATAATGCCAATGACATAATCGGGAATCGAACCTGCAACCTTCCGGCTTGTAGCGCAATGTCTCAACCAACTGGGTCACACTGTGCCCCTTTAGTACACACACACACACGTCACACACACACACACACACACACACACCGCATATAAACAGGTGAAGCTTAATTCATTACAGATATAATAAGAGTGGCTTACAGATGTAAATTACAAACACTTTAACAGCAGGAACCTACAGAAGATAAACATGTTGACCACATTTTATATTTGCTAAGTAGTCGACAGCCAGTCCCACTGGCCCCAGAGTCTCAATATTGCGCGCTTTATTCTACACACAACCAAGTGGGAAATTCGTTCCTACTTTCCAGGTACCTAGCAACCTAGACAACCGTATTCACACTGGTTTGTATTCCACAGGTACCGGCTTACCAACTACCCTGACTCAGCCATTCGCGTTTAGTCTTTCAAGGGGTTTGCCAAGACAGCGATCTGACACTGGACATGCTACTTCATACCCACTCGTCTGCAGTTAATCATGAATAACCATCCCATTTGACATTGCACAACATGAAAGTCGATGTAATGCCGTTACGTAATCTCAATAAACTAAACAGTAAATGCAAATACCAGTAAACAAACATAAACAAATCAATATCAATAAACCTGCGGGATGTCTAAATATGACATTGAAACAGAACAGATTTGAGTAATCTATTTCTCGAGTCGAGCTGCAAGAACAGTGATAACAATAAAAATCGCAATGTGAACTTCATCTAATTTACTAACAAATAATATTTCTTTCTGTACAAGACGCTCAATGTAAGAGTTGTGAGGATATGAATTAGAACAGTAATTAGGCTCGTATAAGTATTAACGATGATGCCCATAATTTAAAACTGAATTTCATACCGAGTATTAAAAACATTACTCTTACATGTTACTGCTTTTCTGGATATTAAAAGAAGACACACTAATAACATGCACCTCGTAACCTAATTAGAAAATTATTTTATTTATTTACGTTTCCTTTGGCGCTGCGGCCCAACGTGGGCCATGGCCTCCTCATTCTTGAGGTTTCTAGATCACACACAACGACGCATTACAGTCGGCAGGACTCCTCTGGACGAGTGATCAGCTCGTCGCAGAGACCTCTACCTGGCAACACACATCATTCACAAGAGACAAACATCCATGCCCCCGGTGGAATTCGAACCCACAATCTCAGCAGGCGAGCGGCCGCAGACCTACACCTTAGACCGCGCGGCCACTGGGACCGGCAACTGATTTTGTACGATAGCGAAATAAGGCTGAAATAATTGCTTATTTAATAAATAAATCAAGACGATTGCTGACCCCGGCGGCCGCGCGGTCTAAGGCGAAGGTCTTTGGCCGCTCGCTTGTTGGGATTGCGAGTTCGAATCCCGCCGGAGGTATGCACATCTCTCTCCTGAGAATTTTGGGTGTTTTCAGACAGAATTTCTGCAAAGAGCCGATCCCTCGTCCAGAGGAGTCCTACCGAGTGTGTGTGTGTCTCCCTCATCGTGATTAGGCACAAAGATAAAATTCTACACCTGCAATTAGCAGGTATATAACAAAAATTGTATAAAATTTATATCAATAACTACCTATGTACAAGCCAGAGCTGCTAAATGTAAATTGTTTTAGTTTCACACAATTCTAGAATAATAGTTCTATTACAATATTTGCAAGCATTTGCTCCAGGGTGCGTAAATACAAACGTGACAGTAATTTTACACCAATGTAAATTAATTTTAAAAGTAACTGATGAACCATGTGACATTTACGACTGATAAAAGAAGGGGAGATTGTTCATTATCAAAATTTCCCTATTACATTAATTAATCACTGCATGGCAGAATAGAGCCATAACGAAGAGTTTATTAGGCCCACTTAAAAGGGGACGGGCTAAAAACATTTATCATGAAACGACTGCTAATAACGTGAATACTCCCCCCGCGGCACGCTCGCCACACTGGTATAGTACATTATTGAATCAATGGATGGACTAATTTCAATATGGATGTTTGTTGAAAAAGTAAACAAAAAGTGTTTCCTGTCGTCATAGCAACGGCATACAGAAAGTTAAAAAAACGCTTCTCAGAGTTTAATAAAAAATAAATTAATGTCAGAATGGGGTAAAGAGAAGTGGGGAGGTGCAAGCGTATGCACCTACTCAACTCATACACACATTAATATACGTACACACATACACACAAACACACACCTACACTCCTTTACGTGCATACGTACACACTTGCACACAAAGGACAGGGGTAAATAATGCTTAGAAAGTAGGTAGGTTTCACCCTTTTTATAGGCCACGAAGGCCCTTAGGATGAGTAGAGGTATAGCTCTACTCTTTCTAGGACCTCGGCACTAGATGGGGTGGGGGGTCAGCCCCACGCCCCGGCCACCTCTACCCCTGGGAAAGACCAGGTACTAATTCTACAGGAGGCTGGGTGGGCCCCAGGGTCGATCTGGACAGGTGCGGAAAATCTCGCCCCCACCGGGATTCTATCCCCAGACCGTCCAGACCGTAGCCAGTCGCTATACCGACTAAGCTACCCGGCCCACATAATGCTTGGAAGAAGAGAGAAAAACAAATGCGAAATTTTCAGTTACATAAAGACCACTGTCACGTTCTCAAGTAAAATCAGTATACTTCAAAAAGTAATTTGTATTACAACTAAGTAAGGAGTAGATAAAATTGAAACGATATGACTTCGTGTTTCGGCAGGAGTCGAAGGTGAATTCTCTTTAGGTCCTTTCGATTTTGACTCTATTCTGCTTTCATTTGTTGGTGACCGCTCACTTTCAAGAAAATTTTACAAGGAAAGATTTTCATTATGATGAATTACTAAGTTGGCTTTAAAGGGTTCTTCGCATAAAACCTGCTTTCAATGCGGCACACGTAAACTTCACTCGGGCGTTCTGTAAAGAAACCTAATAGAGACATAGGAATGGGAAGTCACTGATCGTCAGCATAAGGCAGTATCTTGTAAGGTTAAAGGCTCACATTCAAGAATCCAGGTAATTTGTCAGCAATGTAGTGTACAAATACTTCACGATACACAAAAGTATCATAAAAATGAAAAGAATATGTAATACCGAAAAATGGATAAAACTGTACGGGTGACCCTCACAGTTATGCCAGAAACGGCGTCATAAGGGATTGTGGATCAAAAGCGACTTTGATTCAGAATGGGGAAGAAGTTCTCAAGTTCCCAGAAGTTATTTTATTTTAAGACAGCACATCAAAGTTTTGCCAAAGGACTTATTGGATTCTAAACTTATCAAGAGTACACAAAGTTGAGTATGATGATCAGAACAGCAACAGCAAGCAGCAGCAGCAGAAACAACAGCAGTAACAACAACGACGACGAAAATATTAGCAATTAACCTCACATTTTGCACCTATATTTGAGCCTATGAGAGAGAGGTTGGTGGAAGGGTGGAGAAATTTGTTTAATTAGCAACTTCATGATCTGTGCTACTCACAAAATGTTATCTGGGCGAACAAATCAAGAAATATGAGACGAGTAAGGTGTGTGGCCTATATGGGGAGAAGAGAGATTTTGTGAGGGAAACTTCAAGGAAAAGACACACTGGAAGGCCTAGGTGTAGGTGAGAAAATATTAGTGTACGGGTGGTTAAGGAATAGGATGGGAGGTTGTAGCATGCATTTATCTTATTCAGGAGAGGCGTCAGTGGCAGGCTCAAGTGAACGCGAGTGTGAATCTTCGCGTTCCATAAGAGTGGGAAATTCCTTGATTAAATGACGAACTATTAGGCTCTCATTGACTCTGCTCAAAGCAATTAGTTAATTTGTATATTTTACCAATAGTAATAATGGTGAAATGTAATGTACGTGATGGGATGGGAAGGTTAGGTGGGATGCATGAAAACAATTTAAAAATTGTCTAAAATATGTAGTAGATTTATATGATGGGACCGACCATTTGAACATCGAAGACATACTGAGAGTGACATTCAAGAAATGAGATGCGAGGGTGTGGAGTGGATCCACCACCACCAGGGTAGGACACAAGCAGGCTGGATCCACCACCATCAGGTTAGGACACATGAAGACAGTTTTTCTTATGACAATAAACGTTCGGAAGACATCATGCGTGCAATTTTTCGACTAGTTTAACGAATGTTAGGTTTTCAAGGACTCTGTTACACGGAACTAACGTCTTTTGGTGTGATGACATACAAACCTAATAACCCACGATTTAAAACTTTGTCGTTATCCTGTACCCATACAGCAGAGTTACGAGCATTAACGCCAGTTGGCAGTGATTACAAGAAACAAAAACTTGTCGTTGTGATGCAGTCAACCTTAAAAGTCATCGACGTGCCCGCAGACGACGGCAAGCCAAAGTACCAGTGACGGTCACAAGCAGATTGCTATAGTTGAAAGAAAGTACGTTCAAGAAAATATAATTTATGGTACAGCAGTGGATTACACGCATGGATATCGCATAAAAACAGTGGCTGGATGTGAGACTGGAAGCTATAATGCTGAGGGAATAAAATAAGGTAAAAACCTGTGCAGCATGTTTCCCCTCATTTTATGACATTCGCTCTTGTAATTTTAAACTATCCACTTGTTTCAGAATAACAAGTACGAAGTACGTTTATTTCTCCTGATGATGGGCACATAGTTGCCCGCGACACGTAGAGATTTATAAATGTACTAAGAAGTAAACATACTGAGAAAAACTGTGCACCAAGTTGTCTTTATTTACAAGATTTACAAGATGTTTCCTCCTGTTTGTCGCAATTTCGAGGTCATATTGGACAATAACGGGATATCCTTGGCAAGACACAATCGGCATGGTGGTAGTGTCAGAACAGCTGCTGCTACTGACGTTTATACCGTGTCTGGCAGTCTATTTTGCGTCTCAGTGCCAAATCAAACACCGACTGACCCATTTCTACATGTTGTGACTAATGAAATGTCTCTCCGTGACTTGATGTAAAATGAAGTGAATATATATATATATATATACATATACATATACATATGAGGCAGTTTTTTACAATTTTGATTAAATGACTGAAGAATTTATGGTATTACTCTTACAAAAGAGACATCTAAATTTACAACAACCAGTTTGCATTTATCATTTCTGTATGAATCCTTCGATATAATGTTCATGTAAAGCCTACATTTTAGCATTCCAGTTCTTTCCTTATATGAGATTTTAACGATAATTGGATTAAAATTAAATCCGTTCAGGCAAAAATATTGTACGCACAGACAGAAATACAGACAGACAAACAGAAAGGAAGGAGATACAACAGAGAACAAAACTGTATTTGACATTCAGAGGACCGTGCATCGTGATATATTCTTACAGTAAAACCAACGAGATGCACTAATTTCTCAAATTTATTTTTGGAATAGAACTCTACATGTTTCGGACAGTTTTTCTGTCCATCATCAGGAGTACACTGTATTCTGTACACTGTACACACAGCAATATATACAGATGATGCTGACTGCTTGCTAGCAAGCAGTTAGCATAACTTGTATGACATATACATATTGCTGCGTGTACAGTGCTAGACTACTGATGCTGGACCGAGAAACTGTCCGAAACATGGGCAGTTCTATTCCAAAAATAAATTTGAGAAATTAGTGCATCTCCTTGGTTTTATTATAAGGACAAAACTGTACTTAATGCACTCTGAACAACAAACACAGAAATGAGAGATATTTCATTACGCACAATGTATTTGAGTATAACAGCTAAAGAAGAGAGAAGAAGAAGTCAGTAGTCACTGGCGGACTCCACACTTCATCGGAGATCTAAAGACAAGGACGGTATTTATATCACCATATTCTATAGGCAAACGGCATTGTTTTAATTTCATTTGTATTGTGGAGTTACAGTCACAAATTTGAATTCAGGTGACCGTGCATCATGATATATTCTCACAATAAAACCAACTAGAAGTGCAAATTTTTCAAATTTATTTTTTGAATAAAATTCAACATGTTTCGGACAGTTCCTCTGTCCATCATCAGGAGTTCTGCACTGTACACACAGCAATGGTATATGACACACAGGTTATGCTGACAGTTTGCAAGCGGGATGAAGATGATCCCGCTCTCAAGCTGTTACATTATTACCAATAAACAAAAGCAGGATACATAAATCGGTCTGAATTTTTATTGTGATTAGATCGGAAGATTTAAAAATGATTCTGCTAATAATTGTAATTAACATCAGTTTTAAAAAGCCCGTTACTTTCAATGTGTGATCTGAGACATAGAAATGGATTATTACAGACATCATTCCACGATTAATTTTAAAGTTATATATTTCAGATTTGCTCGTCCCCTTTATTGCGCCTAATTATGTAGGGTGTTTGAGGAATATATAGTCATACATGCACGCACACACAGCCATACAATTTTATAAATTGTAACCTGAATAACTACAGACAGAAAGCTTGGCAGACTTAGCCGTAGACAGTAGGACGAATATGGACTTCAGACCAACACAAGGACAAATGTAAGGAAATTCAATGTGGAGAATTCTTGACAAATTTGGTAACTACGAGGTATAATCTGTTGGAGACACATCCTGTGCATTGCAATCAACCGTTTTTTTAAGTGGATCATAACAGCAGAAAATACGGTCTGGATTTTGAAAGACATCATTTCGAAACTGCTTCCTGCAAACTGCGAAACATATTTATACTAATACGAACTCTCATTTTTAACTCCATATATCCACAATACATCACTCAGACTGTGAAGATGGAGCTTGAACCATTTCAGGTGCCAGTACCAGTTGGTGATGAATAGATAACCCCACAGTCCAGCCACTTTATTCACAGTGGACACTGTCTCTGCAGGTTACAGTAACATCCCTGCCCATTCCACAAATCCAACTCTTGGACTTTCATCTCATAGCCAGTCACTTCTGACTGAGAAAAGACAACAGTGCGTTACGACTAACGTGCGTTGTGCGTTGCTTGGCCCAAGAACTCTGGCTGCTTTAGAAGCTAGTCAAGATATTCTCCCCCTCAAACGGTAACGTGTTGACAAGGGCCAGTGAATGTGTCCGAATTGAACAAAACAGAAGTACATCAAATGAACACAGAGAGGGGAGTAGCTGTAGAGTGAATGGTGCTGCCGTCCCCGGGCAAAGGACGACTAAAGTAGTTCAACAACGCGAGTTTTCAATGAAAAGAAAATAGATTTTCTACGTTCAACAAATTTTACCTTGTGGGGCAAATGATTTAAAATTCAGTTGCGAGTCTTTTAAAATTCGTGATTTCCGCTAAAAGTGGCCACTGTGAGTACTCGGCCAGGGTGCCACAAATTGCAGCTACGCCACTAAGCACAGACGGTCGTTATCATTCGCGTCTCCCTGTCCGTCTGCACACTTCCTCCCCAAACCACTATATCGAACACATGTTTGTATGAACTTTTATTGGTCTCGAAGACCCATACAGTTGTGTCTAAAACTCATGAAACGCTATGTAATATATTTTATCGTCGATCCTGGTAGCCGCACCGTCTAAAACGAAGGTCTGCAGGCCGCTCGCATGCTGGGATTGCGGTTTCGAATCCCGCCGAGGGCATGAAGAGCTGTCAATTGTGAGTGTTGCGGATTGTCGGGTACAGGTCTCTACGATGGGCCGATCCGTCGTGCAGGGGAGTCCTACGGAGTGTGTGATCCAGTGCAGAAATAGCCCTCAACACCTACAGAGAGTGGGTAAGACAGCTCAGACTAAAAGAAGTGATACACTTTATGATTAACATCGAAGTAATCACTCAAATTTACTGTCCACAGCCATTCCTGGAAACACCAGTGTGTCAAGAGACCACCGTCTTTAACGGCAAGCGAATGTTCACTGCAGCGTTCGCAAGAACCGAAGACTTGTCCTATCCCCAGCAATAGGAATATGTCACACACGAGGCTTCTAAAATGCAGATAGTCTTCAAATCGGAGACAAGCTCTACAGTCGGGTGTCACCCTACCTGCCACATTATGTGGTGTGTTGAGTCCCTAGAGACGAAAGACTGGGTGTGTGGAGTGCCCGCAATTCTATGTGTACTGACAATCTGTTAAGCGGAAAAGGGAGGACGGTCACACTAAGGACAATCAATGATCAATGGTCTTTCGTCTGTAATTTCCGGATGGCTACTAATATCCGTTGCTGATATCCTAAAGAAAACGAACCACAACACATTTACAAAGATTACGTTACTTTCCTTTGTGCGTTCATCACTATCCGGCTTTCGGCCGATTCACGTCACTGCTTACCTATATTAACGTTCCAAGAGTACGGTATTTTGCAGTGCAACGTGGAACGCCATTAGATATTAAAATCCCAACAAACTCTAAGCGTTTCGACAAGATCGTGTTTTCTGCAGGATATTACAGAAAATACTATTCCAATGAACTTATATTGTACATAAAAAGACAAGGTCATTGATTTTTATTCTAAAATTTTTCTAAAATCTGCATAGCAGCAGTAGGGTGACTGGTCATTTTCAAGAATAAATTATACATTCCATTCTGTAGTCCCTTTACAGCAGTAGAAAAATGTTCAAGAATCCTGATATAACTTATCTAATATCCATATACTTAGGTACTTTTAAAGTAGTCGTCAAAAATGGAGCCACACCATGAAGGAAAGCGATCATGTGTTAAATAGTTGGTACCGCTTAAGAAGTACCTATCGTCCACTTGCTGTCTACACTGATATTATCATCTCCTCAACGTCTTAGCTATCTGCAGTTCGTGCAGTTTCTTTGTATGTTATTTTTGGACCTGTGTTCATGCGTCGATGTGACAGTTGTGCATGCCCCTATTTATGACTAAACAGGACAGAAAGTAACAGGAGAATAAAGAAAAGGATACTACAATTTCTTTATTCGTTCTCTTTACAGATTATTAGAATGACTGGATCAAACAGGAATGTGTGAGGCGTGTAGAGCGCATGGAGGAGGAAAGTTTTCGGGAAGAGAGGGCTTCGAAGACGCCAGTGTAAATAGGAAAATAATATTAAAAGTAGATCTACACATGACGTAAGACTGTGGATTTAATTCAATAATGACTCCTGTAAATATGGAAATGGCACTTAGGATTAAGTAAACAATGAAGAATTTGCAGAGATAGAAGCACAAAATACCCACATTTCACAAAATGTCCTGTACCAGTAAATTTTATCTGTAATTTGGTATTTAGCCATAATCTGTCAGTCACTAGGTGAGGAACGAGTAGAAATTGTGTTCAAACGTTTCGTATGGAGTTAAAACCAAACTATTGATTTTAACATAAAACTTTCAGTAGGTACAAAATTCAAACATTGTGAATATGAGAGAAGGTTTTAGCACATTAATGTTGGACAGACTTCTACGTACAATTCAAAATAACAGACAATAATGGTAGGTGCGAATGTGGAAGGATATGGGATAATTAAAACATTGCATATAGGGTTGGGGGGGGGGGGGGGGGCAGGGAGT
>Ga0123354_10010621_pt1 | contig 14201 bp, 6 predicted proteins | sample TergutLab28metaG_2_FD_97872 | JGI IMG/M metagenome (GOLD analysis project Ga0123354, IMG submission 97872) | Labiotermes labralis P4 segment gut microbial communities from Petit-Saut dam, French Guiana - Lab288 P4 | ecosystem: Host-associated > Arthropoda: Insects > Digestive system > Gut ... | reverse complement strand
GAGTATATACCATGTTTAAAATATTCAGTACCTATATTTGTTGAATAAATACATAAAATGCAACTTTAGAGGTTAGCGGTGCGGTACGACCACTATAGTTGACATTAGGCGTCTAAAGGTTAAAACTTGCACTGGACATGCAACTAACCAAGCTGACTCAGTCTGATGTAGAAATCCTCGAAGTTAAAGTTGGGGTGGTCAGGATAGTGGTATGCTGTGATGATATAGCTGCCACAATCATCAGGCAGCAGCTTGCTAAATCCCAGCTCCTCCATACCTCTTTGAAGCACTGTGTTGTTCTGCTTGTACCTAAATAAACAGCACCAGTTGATGGGGATCCATATCTTTACCAGGGTTCCCTTCAACAGCAACAAACATTTCAGTCTATCTCCCGGAAAATGTTAATGAAAATTGCAACTGTCCTCGGTTCATGTACAGAATGTAGTAAGTATTTTTTACATTTCCTAACACATTTGTGCCTTCTCCAAAAATTTTGTAACAAATCCTTAGATATTTATAAAAATCAGTACATATATCAATGTCAATCTATATCATCCATAAGTTACTGTAAAATGTTTGTAAAAAAAAATTGGTATTTTCTTTTATCTCTCTAGTTCTTCTGCTCCCCAAAAGGTTTCCAGCTGTTATAAGAAGTGAATATTCACCAATGCCATTAAAAAAAAGGCCAATCATCAAATTATGGTCAACTGTAGAAATTATAAAGATGACAAAGGTACATGTTGTGTCAGATTTTGGGGCTTTCTGTGCCTGTTGAAAGTATTTGTGCAATAAACATGATTTCAGAAAAAAAGTTGACAACATTCAGTTTTCTACCAAACAATCTGTAAAATCCTGTAAGGCGATCATCAGAATACTAACACCTAGAAACTGACAACAGTTCCTGTGTCATTACAATTAACTATACTAGAAGTGTGTAAAACTTTCAATCTTACCTCCTACCTCTGCCTTTGATCCCTCCTTCTTCTTGATATTCCTGTAATGCTTGGACAAAACCTAGCAGCGTATGTGTAGGTGGGGTGAAACGGAACTGTCCATTGTTTTCCAAACCCTCATACTGATCTACCAAATCCAAGCTAAGACTGCGGGAATTGCCTGACAGAAAATAATTCAGAATTTAAATTATGTTATCGATGGTATTCGCAAGATACATGGAAGTGTGAATGGAATCATACCTTTACACTTAAGGAGCTCTGATTTTCTGGCGATAACGTATGAGAAACCAGGGACACCCTGGAAGCACTTGTTAGCGGAACTGACCAAGTAGTCTATTTGACCATTCTGAATATCGATTGGCACAGCACCAAAGCTGCTCATTGCATCTACAAAGTAGGAAGCCTGAGGCTGGTACTGCTTCACTGCCTTTCCCAACTCTTCGATGGGATTTATCACACCTGTGCTCGTTTCGCAGTGCACCACTGCAATCATCGCATATTGCTCCCCCTTTTGCAGCAGCTCCTTCACCTACATATCAAAAGAAGAACTGCGAGCAAAGTGAATATTCATGACATGGTCTGGGATGCGACACTGTCACTAGGTCAGTTTTTCCCCTTGTTACAATGGACCATGTCATTTTTACCCTCAAGGATCAGGGTGTTCAGTTCAAGGGGCACAAGAAGAACCCTCGACCATTGAAGAAGTAGGTGACATAATCCTTCAAAATATCTGGAGACTCTCACCTGGTGTGAAATCCCAGAAGACCTGAATCCTCAGAATGAAAATATAATACAGGACTGAAATTTCAAAACCAACTGATAGGTTGAATCTATGTTTGCTTTATTTCCTTTCCTTCTGAGGCCAGAATCTTAAAAAAACATTTTTAGAAAACAAGTAATGTAAGTGACTGACACTAATGAAATTATGCACTAAATTAACAAAACACTGTTTGTCCATTACAAGTACTGATATATTAGATATGATGATGATGATGATGATGATCAGTTATCATAAATCATGAAACCCTTTTTGGGAAAAATTTTACATATCTTCCTACTTTTTCCCCAGCAGTTCAAAATTCAAAGCACAGTGAATGTGTAATTCAGACACAAAAAACAAGAAATACATAACCAAACATCATGATATGGTGGTTAGCATTCTTGCTTCTTGTTTTAGAGATCCTGGGTTCAATTCTCACCCCAAAAGCCAGTAATTTTGACACATTTTCTGAGGTTCTCCACACTATCTCCAAGAAATTGCAAGGACTATATATATATATAAAATGTTCTGAGCATGTAAAATGATTAATGTTTTATAGTATGTGGTGTGGTGATGTATTGCTTATAACATTAAAGTTCCACTAATAACTATAAATAGGCATATTTAAAAATAAAATGTTGAACTTCCAACATCGCATGAATCTCCAAATATAAACATTAAATACATACAGATTAGGAAAACACATCATATAAAAATAGAGCATATAAATAATTTACATATTTGATATGAAGTATATGTGCACACATTATGATCCTATGAGTGTGTTTTACTTACAATGTAACACTGCATGTGCCTTGACAGTATCATTTGCTGAATTCCAAATGTCTCTCTTATGAAGATTAATTAGTAAAAGGTAAAGCAATCTCATTACAGGCCTTGACAGGCCCAGAGGGTTCCAGAAGTTAAGGCTCTCAGATTTCGTGACAATGGCACAGGAAGTTGATAGGTTGTCATCCTTAAGCACCGGCCGCCTTTACCCCCAAGAAGCGCTCCTGGTACTCACTTCTGTTAGAGGCTGAATCGAACCCAGGGCCATAGTGTGATCGAAAGGATTTTATGTCAATGAAAAATCCACTGACACCAGCTGGGATCGAACTAGTGATCTTCCAATTTGTAGCACAGCACCTTAACCACTGTGCTAACGTGGTTCCCTTGAAGATTAATTAGTGGGAACTCAAAATAATTATGTGTACTGTAAGATACAGTACACAGTGATATAGTGTATCAATGCAAGGATAGCAACATAAAATATAGCAGGGTTAGCAGCTTCCACGTCTGTCTTAATTCATAATTCCTGATGATCTTCGCTCTGAACACAGCAACTCTGTCAGTGAGTTAATATCATTGAATGTACAAAGACAAGAGCAGAAATGTTGAACAGAAGGAGGTTTCTTGCAAGAGTGAGTAGACAATATTAAAATGCAATCTTTCTGGCTGACATTTTGGAAATGTCTGCCAGTAGGTGTCTATCAGAGATGTTGAAACTTAGGTTGTAAAATTTGAGAACTAGTTAGAAATCTAGCCAGTTAGTTATAATTTCAGTTCTAATACCATGGAAGAAGATGGAAGTTTCTAGCAATCAATTATATATAACATTAACCTTTTGACGCCTAATGTCATCTATAGTGGCCGTACCGAACCGCTAACCTCTAAAGTTGCATTTTATATATTTATTCAGCAAATATAGGTACTGAATATTTTAAACATGGTATACACTCTCCATTTTTTTCTCTTCAAAATGCAGTTTGTTTCATAACTCTAACGTATTTGGTTCCTGTATTATTCACATTTTATATACAGGATGTGCTAAAATTAAAAAAAAATAATTCCAGTGCCAAAAGGTTAAAACACAACATTTCATACTTCTTATCATAAAGTGAAAATACATATAGTAGCAAATAAATTAAGACCAACTGCAATTTGACACGTGAAATTTGGTTACAGAATCATCAAATGTGCCTCATTTTGCACTGAGCTCTGTAAGGTGATTATTCATTAATTTACAAACATTTTCATAATCTCATTACCTTTGATACATCCACAATACCGTCTTCAGAGAATTCGAAAATGTCAGCTGGGATGTTAATTATGTCACAGATCTTTTTCATTCTCTTGCCATATGCACCATTTGCTAGAATCAGGACCTGTATATAAACGTAATATAATATAGTTGGAAATATTAGGTGTAGGAGAGAGTCAAAACTGACATCAGATAGAGTAATAAACCAAGACATTGCAAATCAGAATTCCTGCCGACAAAACAACTGACAAAATATCGCTAAGGAAACCTAAAATTTGTAAAAACCTATATATCTATCAACAGGACTGGAGAGTTTGCAGGAAAATTTCTATTGTCTCTATGTAGGACATTTACCACCTCTGTCACTCAGTTTATTTGACTGATAATACAAAACATCCATATGAACATAACAAAATATTAGTCCACCACAGTTTCCTCATCCAACTGTAGGCAATTATTTGTCAGCGTGCAGATTCTACATTTTCAGTTTCTTTCATGGTCAAGCAGTTCAAGAGAAAGTAAATTCCAATCATTATTATAAAATAACAATTTCAAAACAAATTAAAAAATATTGTGCTACTGCGCTATTGTAAATCCCCAATACCCAGACAATAATACTACATAAGGCAGTATTAAATACAAATTTGAAGTTCAGATTCTGCAGGACACTATAATGCCATATTGTTTGCCTTTATTCTAGACCTGGCCTCCGGATCAGGATTGGATACGATGTGAAGGCCAGAAAATGTACAGCCAGAGTAATATGTTACCCCCATTATGAACATGGAAATTTCAGATATCAGGGCCTTGTACAGCAGTGTAATAAATTTAAGGTAACACTACTGATCACCTGACAAAACATTATACAATAAAACAACACAATATTTCTTAATACTACCTGCTTACTGCAAATATTTCCAACCCCAACTCACATCACACATCCACAATAAAATATTACATTCAAAAACTCCTTGATGAAACCCATAACAAAAATTTATTATCAACCACTTTAAAAATTCATATCCTACACTACAGTTCCCATCACACATAATTACATTTCAACACGAGCATATTTTTCCCAAATTTCATTTCCAAACAAGATCGGGAATTTTTATCATTACTTTTGTGATTCTGTATACCCAGTCTGCTATGAAGTTCATTCATTTCAGCTACAAGTCGACTAATAACACAAAAAAGAACAAAATTATCATAGCAAGAGCATTCAGAAAATAACATTACACTAATAACTTCTTAATGTTTTACACAAGGCAGTAGCATATCCCGATTCATAGGTCAGAACTGATGGAACAGTACAACTCTGCCTTGTGTATCATTCTGCTAGACCTGACCTCTGGATCAGGATTCGCCACTAATACAATATTGCTGTCATACCTGTATGTAAATGGACATGATCTGTCGGTCCTCAAGTGTCACCCTGCATTCAGGCAGTGCACTTGATAGCAGGCAGGCACTGATCACCATTATTCCAATTCACCAACATTGTGGTAGTCAACACAGGTGTTAGTTACATGCACTGTTGTTAATGTTAGAATATGTACTCATCATAAAGTGTTTGAAATGGTTTCTTAATGCTTGCAAACTCACGTCAGATCTGACAAAAGAAGCAAATAAAGATGTAATTCCAGTCCCATATAATGGTAAAGTTCACTCTAGAACATGCCATGAAGGCCTAAACGGGGAGTAGATGTATAGTTTTACTCTTTCTTTAGCCTCGCGCTAGATGGGGTGGGTGCTGTAATCAGACCAATTTTTAAAATCATATGCAGGGAAAACTAGAAGTTAAGACACATCACATAAGTAGACAGACAGACATTCTCAATTTGATATATATTACAAGTAAAGTAATACTTCAGTGAAAACTCCTGAAGACAGACATAGACAGGGTTCCTAAAATACAGAAATATGTTCACCCACCCATCACAAGAGGATTAACACAGATTGTAGTTACATGAATTGTATCACAAGGTTAAAACTGATTGCATTTTATTAAGTGCGTAATTGATTCAATGTGTATTTACAGAATCCTGAGCTATTAACAGCAGAATATCCTCCAATGAAATTCGCATTTAGGTAAGCATTAGGTTTTTTTTCTTATGCACTTCCCTACATATTCAATTTTATCTCCATGGCTCTGCTCTTTGATTTTCCAGAACACCTCATTTACTGGCACCTCTCAGCCACAGCCCACATTCTACTGACTCTCCTTAGAAATATTAATCATTTCTGCTGTAAATAATGAATTACATTTCATAGTTGACATCATTTGAACGAGTTTTCAGGTTTCAGTAGTGTATGAAGTTTGCTTGTACTGTTCTGAGATATAATGCCATATCACTTGGCATCTGGTTGTCAATGTTTCCAGACAACATATTGGTCTCATCTTTGAGGTTCAAAATTTCTAATAAGAATAAATGATTTTAGGACCAGACAACTAAGTCGTCTCAAAATTATTTGCACAAAATACCCAGTGATGCAGCATCATATCCTAGAAGAACCGACAGATCACTATGTCAAATTCAGAGATTAGTGTCAAATGGAATTAGAGGACTATCTGTAACTAAGTGGGAAGGATAAAAGTATATGTAGCTATAAGCTGTTTCAAAGCAGTATTCTGCAGTGACAGAAGAAAACCACAAGAAACTCCAGTCAGTATAACCAAACCAAGACATGTACCTGTACCAAATCAAGTGCGTGTATTGGCACTAGGTCAACATGCACAGCAAATTAGTTTTTCTCCCTCCTTCAGTTATTGGTTAATGCCCACATGCTTGGAACATTCGCAACTATTCGCCAAGCCCCACACTTCGACATACATGTTAGGCACCCAGAATGTGAGCTAGCGATCACTTTGCATAACATTCTACACCCAATCTTCAGTGCAGATTCCTTCTTACTCTCCCCCCATTATGCGGAGTGCCAGTCTGAAAAACAGCTTCTACTGCATATGTGCCACACCCCTGAAGTAAGACAGTGGTGAAATCTTCAGGAGAAACTTCTGCAACACAACATTCACACATGACAAACAGAAGGACTCACTCACACACACAGTAACACCTGTGTATAAAAGAGTATCAAGGACTCTGAAGATATTTGGAATGTTGTGCTGTGTCAACTGAGAAATAGTTACTGACATTCTGTAGGAATCTAGTGCCTCCATCCTCAGGGTCTTGCAGATGTTGCACTGCTGGGCCCTGATTCTCTGAAGCATCAGTAAGTATTTACTCATTGACACGGCATAACATCATGGCAGACCTGAATCTTCATGGTTCTAGTTAACATAAGTACATACCTGAAGGAAAAAAGTGCAGTCCAATACATACCCTTTGTATTTACACATCTGCAATCCAAATATCTCTCTCCCTTGCGCACATACACACACACACACTCCCATCCAATCTAACCTATCTCATTACTTTTGCTTTCCTTAGTTTATACTTTTCCTTTGTGGGTCAGAATATCTCAGTAGGTATACCGACTCGCTATGGGCTGAACTGTCTGGGGATCGAATCCCGGTGGGAGAGAGATTTTCTGCATCTGTCCAGATCAGCCCTGAGGCCCACCCAGTCTCCTATACAATGGATACTGCTTCTTTTTTCCGGGGGTAGAGCAGATGAGGCGTGGCGTTGACCACCCACCTCCATCTAGCGCTGAGGTTAAAGAAAGAGTAGAGCTATACCTCTACTCTCCTTCTGGGCCTTTGTGACCTGTTCTAGGGTGCACTTAACTTTTCCTCTACTCTGTTCAAGTACTCTGCAGTTATGTTATTGACAGTCATGCTCAGTTCTTTCCCATTTGCGACAAAAACATCCCCTTTCTGGAACACACTAGGAAACAGACAGAATAAAATAAGAAGAAATGTAAAGAAATAAATATTGATTCAGGCTCTTTTCTAATATATTTTTCTTCTTCATTTCCATTACTGCACCTGCATTGATATATTAGTGGTAACTTTATGCTAGCTTTCATTCTCTAAAGCTCTTCACCCCCAACCCCTTCCCTCCCCTCTAAAAAAAGGTCATGTTTGCATTTCATCCAGGTTTTATTTCTCTGCACTTATTACATAATAAGAAAACAACTCATATGTTGGCTTGAGGTTCCAGCATGTGTTCTGTCTTATCATGAACACTGCCATTTATCAGTTGCACATCCCCATGTTGATAGGACACTTCCATGTGGTCATCATGCTGACCAACCTGGCACTTACACATGTCTATGACACAGGGATATTAATCAAAGAAAATTTTATACACAAAGAAGTATGACACCAGTAATATTCACCTGCTATGTCCAGAAGCTTCCTCCGTATAAGTTTTATTATGTTCACAAATTCCCCATCTCTTGAACCAAGATCTCGCAGCATTGCCACCTTGACAGACTGGCTGCAACCCAGTGGACCAGGCGTAAACAGCTTCTTGTCTGTGGTATTAACATACTAAGGTTAACAAATTTCCACTACCATTTACAAAAAAGGACCACTAGAATGATGCCTGATTGAAAACCTAGAAATTATAGTAAAAGTCTATTTAAGAAATTAGAGTTGTAATGTCTTCTATGTGAATAATATTCTAATTAATAGACTTCACTGTAAATGACCTAGAACATCTTCAGGAAAACTTCAATTCTACAGCTAACAGAAGCAATAGTCACAACCTTCATAGACCAAATAGCAACCTTTCATGTTTTCAGAACAGTATATATTACACTGGCTTCAAAATCTTCAACTGTATCCCACATAGCTTTAAACGTAGGACTCATAAAGGGGATAATCTTACAACAGAACTAAAAATAAACTTAAATACAGAATTCCTTTACTTGATTGATGAAATGTTAATGTTTAAAAATGGCTCACACAATTTTGTTAACCCTTCAAACATCCAGGGGTTTAGGTTCAAACTAACATTCAGGATGAAGGAGTTTTAGACTTGTACTACCCTAAAATGCATCAGGTCAGATTGAGCACCAAGGCTGGTAGCCGGTGCAGAATTAAACGTCCATACACTATATTGAAGCCAGGATTGTAGGTTTGAATATTTTTGTAGTTTTGTACAGTCCATACAGTCATCCACTTGATGCAGCAGTCATGTTGTTTTGTTACACGAAATGGAAATTCATTTGATGTTTTCAGCGATTTTCCACATTCCCTCTGTGCTAATGTCAGGATACAATACAAGCAGAATAGAACAGGAAAGAATATAAGAGAATAGGATTTAAGAGTGTTTTCATTCCATAGATGATTTACAGTACCAGCACGTAGAACCTCCCACAGTACGCAAACAAAACATAATAAAAGCAATGTGTAAAATGTGGCTTCTACAGCAGTCATATTTTACAGATGAAACCTACAACAAGGTTTTTGCGTCAAAATTGCTTGATAATATGCACCCTGCTTACGGGTTTGCAATTGAAAATAATTCTTCTACATGAACACAGAGTGAGTTGAGGGGCAATCTTTCAGTGCTATGTTAAATATCATGGTTCAAGATTTTAATGTGATGTGGAAGAGAATTTTGTCACTTGGTTCCTGCTTAGTACACACCTTTCTGGTAGCAGGTGAGGTTAGCATCTGGCAAGGGGAGGTCATGTTTACGTCTCACAATTATACATTTTAAATTTTTTTTTATGTTCTACTATTACAGGTAATAAGGAGAAGAGGTATCCACTGGCAAGGGGACATGTATTAAATTTCTTTGTTAATTCCTCCAAGACACTTCTTTTTCTTCTTCTTCTTCTTCCCCCAGTTGCCATTCATGTAATACTTTTCTGTTTGATGTTGAATACCATTTTGCTGTCAGATGAAGTTTCCCAAAAGAAACATTTGTAACATAAAGCAAATAATTTAAATTATTTGTTGTCATGAGTGATGTGACTGCACTCATGGCAAAGTATGCTAAACTAAGTTTGGGAATAATACATTCAATATTTTTTTCTGTTTAATTTTAATATTAGTTTACAAGCCAAGGAACTGAATAACAACCAATTATTTAACTGTTTTATAATTATAAACTGTTTTATTTATGTAGATTATATTGTTAGTTACAAATTTAAGTTTGTTTTATCGAAATTTAATGCACGTTCATTTGCTTTAAAACTTTTTTTCGACCGTGCCAACACATCATTAAAACAATTTGGAAAGGGGTCCCATTTGGGTTGATATACCTCATATAACGATACAATCCCTTTCTTCCACGTCATTTCCGATTGACTATTTATTAATCATCACGCCATTTTTACCCTATATAATCTGACTTACTGACAGAATTGTTAAATATAGCATGTAGTAATGAACAAACTCACCAAGGTTTGTTTTACTGAAATGCGTCTTCACATTTGCCCATGACTTATGGGCCAAATTGCTTATAAACGACATTACGTTAAACAGAGAAAGCAGATCCTTTCTTTCGAATTTCCCCTTTTGACCTCGTAAAGCAAGTCATGCTGTTATTATCAAGATTGACCTTTGCTTGGATTTGAACAATCCCCATTATCTAACATGGCCTCCATTAATCACATATTGTAATTTTACACTTATATCCTACAACAATGTTGGTCACGGAATTGCATCTGTGATTCTAGATAATCTGTGACACTGACAACTCGATCTGTGCTCACGGCTTAACTAGATGATCTGTGCTCACGGCTACCATTGTGGCGTGCAGCGGCTGTATTTTGCATCTCATCGTGGCAGAAAGGGGAACGATTGAGGCTGTATTAAGAGACGACGTTTATTTTAAAACAAGGGACTGTAAAGTAGAAAAATGAGCTCTATTGGTACAGGCGTAAGTATCAGTGAAATGATTTACAGGCGTATATTTTTTCATGTGTCAAATCATTAGCGTGACTTTTAAGAATGGTTAGACTTTAAGGTTATGGATGAACAATGGTTCAAGTTGTGTTAATTTTCGCGGAAATTGTTATTTTGTTCTAGTACGATCTTTCAGCGTCTCAGTTTTCGCCCGACGGTCGAGTATTCCAGGTAGAATACGCACAGAAAGCCGTGGAGAACAGCGGGTAAGATAATGATACCAGCAGTTTTGCACCTACACAGTTGAAACAAAATATTTTATTAAACCAAGATAGTTAGTCGTGTCCCTTAGATGATAGACAGCAGATTGTGGGGTAAGTGTAGTCACTTCTTGGACTTTGCCAGTTATCTGCATTATAAGCAGCAAGCACAGTATATTTCTTGGATGAATTTATCAGGATGTGTTACTTTGTTAAACCACATGTAATCCATGTTAGACTGGTGATTTATGGTGCTGTAATGGTAACTGACAAGAAAGCGAAAACTTTAGGAGAAAGTAGATAGGCTGCTACACATATCCAACAAATTATGTCACAGTAATCTTCAAATTAATTTCTCATCATAGAAAAAGACATGAAAGTGGAGAGCATCTTTAAAGTAATTAATCTGCTCAGGACATTTCTGATACTGCTGTTTCATATTAACAGGTGTTTTTCATGTGTTAAATTCCTGTGTTAAGAAGTGTTATGAAGTAAAGCACTCTCCTATTGAACAATACTTTAGCCGTTTCTCTGTGTTTCTCTTGGTGCAGTAGTGTGTTAATGTAATTATATTTTGCAGGACTGTAATTGGTCTCAGAGGGAAGGATGGAGTTGTTTTTGCTGTGGAGAAATTGGTAACTTCAAAATTATATGAGCCAGGTGCCAATAGAAGGATATTCAGTATTGACAAGCATATAGGAATGGTGAGTGTAGGGGGTATTAATGAATAATAATGTGCACCATATCATGTTTCTGGAGTTTTGTCTTTGGCAGATATCAGTAAATTTCTATTGATCTAGAAGTAAATGATGAGTATACTAGGTACACATTCATATTTTATCATCTGAAGGTAAGGCAGAAAATAAAAACATAAAGGTGGCTGATAAATCCTTGAAAAATGTTCCAATATTTGGCAGCAACACTAACCAATTGACATTATGTGCTGAATAAATCATAGGCAGGTTAAAGCTAAGTAATGTCTGCTACTGCTTTATTCAGAATTTTTTTTGTCTTTGTTATCAAAAAACATAACGATTAAAATACCCAGAATAATAATTTTGCCTGTTATCATGTCTTCAGCATGAACAAAGGAAAACAGTTGTTCAAAGAACAGAGAATTGAGCAAATATTTGAAGCTGAGATGGAGGAATAACATGAACATGTGTCTTAAATAAGATTAGAGTTCATGGATTGTAGGTAGGGACAAACTGTGGGCTGTTGTGAACATGGAAATGAACATCTAGTTTTCACAAAATATGGGGAATTTCATGATTACTTGAGGAACTTTTACCTTCTAAAGATTGATTCTGCTCATTGAAATTAGTTGTGTCCAAAAATTAAGACCAGAATGGAAACTGTAAAAATTTTTAAATGTATTTAGTGAGTGGTTTTTAAAATATGTTTAACAGAAATTTTACCCTATGATAGACGGTATCTTTAGGTGTGTCTCTGGAAGCCCAGTGCTATCTATGGGGCTGTGAGATGTAAAATTAATCAGGCTTGGCCCCTGAAAAAAAGGTGTACTCCTACGAAGTGCAGTTCAGCGTGCATTCAGAAATGAGTTTACAACTAATCTATCATCAATTTGTTCTGTATAATGCACATTGATATGAGCTATAATCTGTTAAAAGGGTACTGATTGGCCACTCGGGATATTTCATGCTCTTGCTGTTGTACACGATCTCCCTTTGTACCTTGTTTGCCCTGAATTACTCTGTGCGGTAGGTGAAACTTCTTACGGGATACGGGTGGGGTTCATCGGATCGGATGAGGTCCTCACTACTTTCTTATTTATTTATTTATTTGTGTCTGAGACTCTTGTCTATTGAATCGAATAAAAATTATGTTCTACCAAATGAAAATTAATTGTCACTTCAATCCAGAACTTGTAAACTTTTTGTTTCTGGTGACCACAACCACACACCACCTCACTCATACTGCTCTCTTCCTTGACTGCTAGTGTCATTCACCCAATTACGTTATCTGCTGCCAACTGTTTCTCCCGTTTAAAGCTCTCTGTATGCATCCCCTCCTACCTATCACCAACAGTTTCTTGAATGTACATTGACAGTTTATATTTAACCTTTTGACGCCTAACGTCAACTATAGTGGTCGTACCGCACCGCTAACCTCTAAAGTTACATTTTATATATTTATTCAACAAATATAGGTGCTGAATATGTTAAACATGGTATATACTCTCTGTTTTTTTTCTCTTCAAAATCCAGTTTGTTTCATAATTCTAACATATTTAGTTCCTGTATTATTCACACTTTATATACAGGGTGTGCTAAAATTAAAAAAAATAATTCCGGCTCCAAAAGGTTAAGACAGATGGTACCGAACTGCCCGCAACTGACGCCAGCAATTGCTCACTCTGTTGTACCTGCATTGTTCGGCTACACTGTCGACTACCGTTGGACAGGTGGGCTTCCTGTTTTATCATCAGCTGATTGTGCAGTCTACAGAACTACAAGTAGCACATTTTGTACATAAGGCATTTCTAACAGCACTTTAAAAAATTATATGCTGCCTTAACTCAGAACACTTTTTAAATTAATGTAATGGGTAGTACCAAAATGTGAAGAAGTACTCAAGAAAATAATAATGCCATCAAGACGTGACACTTGGAACGTGTTGATGGCTATCCACAGATGCACATAAATGTTACGTTTGATTTATTACGTTTATGTACTTAGAATAGCTGGACTTTATTATTCTTTGCAGGCAGTGTCAGGACTGATTTCAGATGCAAGGCAAATAGTGGAGACAGCTCGAACGGAATCAGCAAACTATCGTGCGCAGTATGGCTCCAACATTCCTCTGAAATTCCTGAATGAGCGAGTGTCCATGTATATGCATGCTTATACATTATATAGTGCTGTAAGACCTTTTGGCTGCAGTGTCATATTAGGTGCGTACGAGGCAGACGGGCCTGTCATGTATATGATCGACCCATCGGGGGTGTCATACGTAAGTATAACGCTTCTCTTATTAATCGTTAGATGCATCAAAAAACACAAGTTTAAGTCAGAATTGTACCTGTGACTAATACTGGTATCCAGTTTTGGTTTAGTTTTTTGTTAAAGATTGTGTAATCACAAATTATTCTTGTTGAGTCATTGAACATTGTAACATGTAATTGTATCCTAAAACCCAACAAACAATGCAGAATGTTTGTACCTTTTCCATTGGCAACAACCTGTTGAGTGCTAAAGGGCTCTTTTTCATGGAATGAGTTAGGTTCCACAGTTTTTCAGCTATGGTAAAATATAACACATAGGCATGAGTATTCATGAACAGCATAATTACAGCATGACCATTGTCATTCTGCAGACCAGCGAATGTTGCTTTCTTAATCCCACTTCCCTTTACATGTAAATGTCATTCATGCTGTTTGAAGGGTATATATATATATATATAT
>Ga0123354_10010620_pt1 | contig 14202 bp, 10 predicted proteins | sample TergutLab28metaG_2_FD_97872 | JGI IMG/M metagenome (GOLD analysis project Ga0123354, IMG submission 97872) | Labiotermes labralis P4 segment gut microbial communities from Petit-Saut dam, French Guiana - Lab288 P4 | ecosystem: Host-associated > Arthropoda: Insects > Digestive system > Gut ... | reverse complement strand
TTGCGCTGACCACGTGACACCCCTCTATCCGCAAAAGTTGGCACTAACTTCGCCGACCGGCGGCGGCCGCTCTGTCGGTATAGTTCGCGTGCGGACTAAGGCCACGGAGTTTTAGTTTTATATATAATGCATAAGCGTATGAAGCGCCTCTGTCAGGACCACAAAAACAGCGCTTTAATTGCACAATCCTCTCTACAATATTGCGCAAATCATACTGCGTATGAAAATATTTCCAACCACGGCGGTTCAGCAGAGTCAACACGAGGGTGAGGCACGGCGTCCCACGTTTTTAAGCGGGCTGATCAGCATGCTTCCAATATTTTGCACATTCCTAATGGGTGCAGACCGATTTGTAGTGGGCACATTCCACGTGCAGCGATTTGCACCCTCCCGTTACGGGCCTGGCGGCAGGATTTTTGCTCTGGGGGAAAGCTTTGATGCAAAAGATCTCGCTCTTGGGGCCTTCCAGACGATACATTTTGTTCAGAGCAGTCAAGACACACGAAGGAAGTAGGCTTCTTCGAGGTAGTCGTCGCGTCGCCATACAAAGCGACCCAACTGTTAAACGTCCAGTATAAATATTTCACCATTAGTATCTTCCAAGATTTGTATGTAGCCATTTTATATCCTGCTTCATAATATATTTTGTAATTTCGCCCAAACTTTTGGTATGCACTCTACATGGTTTCACTTCGCATTCACCGTACGTTAGTTTGATCTAACCCTTAAACACAGCAGAACTCAACTTATCCGGATCGGCTTGGCTCTTCGGGTACATTTGTTGAGAATTCTACAAAACTAACTTACCTTGAAATTACCGGTTATCGGATCAAGTACAATACAGTGTTTGGCTTCTAGAATTTCAGTCAGGCGTGGTCGAAAGGTCTATACGCAGGTACATACTGTAAATAGTACGAGCCGAACTTCAAACTGTCTGTTTAGCCTATTTTCAAAGAAAAATCCTATTATCCGGATTTTCTGCATATTCGGATGCCTCGCCGTCCCAGTTGTTCCGGATAAATGGAATTCTACTGTCGTATGGCACTTAATGCGAGTCTTTCCGGACTGCTAGAGCCGGGACAGCTCAGTCAGTATAGTGACCACGCTATGGGACGTACGTCTAAGAAAGTATCGTTCGATCCTCGGCAGGGGCTAGAGCATCATCTCTTCTCCAAATCTTTCAGTTCGGCTTTGGGACTCAACAAGCCCCCTCATCAATTCGTACAGAGGGTTCTTTCCGGAGAGGTAAAGCGACCGGGCTGCAAACTCAACCGGCCTATTGCCTAGGCCAAGAATGAGTGGCCACTCCCCCACATGCCTTAATGACGTGCACATAAACAATTTTACCTTTACCTTTCCGCACTGTGTCAGCCTTGTCCAACGGTGCAGCATAACTGTTGTAAAGGTTACCTAACATGAAACAGTCTAAAATACTTATCAACCCTCACAGGTCCAATGTCCAGTTGCACTCTGCAATGCTTGCCACTGTAAAGCGGTCCCGTTATAGGCCTGGAGTGGCCCAAGGTTTCCAGGCAGTTAAGGTTCCAAGACTTCGTGACAACGGCACAGGATGGTGGTAGGTTGTCAGCCTTACGCACCGGCCGCCTTTAACCCCAGGAAATGCTCCTGGTACTCATTTCTGTCATAGGCTGAGTCGACCCCAGGGCCATAGTGCGATCGGAAGGATTATGTCAATGAAAAATTCCAATGCCACAAGCTGTGATCGAACTAGTGACCTTCCGATTTGTAGCACAGCACCTTAACCACTGTGCTATCGCGGTCCCCGACACTGTAGTGTACCAGGTAAAATGTCGTGCCCGAAACGACAAGTTACTTTTAAAATGTTTCATGCTGGTTTTTCTAAGCTACTGCCATATAACGGCCGTTTGTGAAATTCGAAATTTAGGGACTGTGTGGAAAATTAATTTGGACCATATCGTTATAGTTCACGATAACAATTCGGCATGCAGAGGGTTAATATAACGTGTCTGGAACCGTTTCAACACTTCGATGCTCTGACCTCTCACGTCTTTTGTGAAAAAAAGAAACCCCGCTCCAGTTGTGAGATGACAGCTGACAGCTGAAAAGTGACAAGTAAGACTCAGACCGTTGTTAATCACTGGAGCATCACTTCGGTGCGTCCGTTAATTGCGGCTCAAATCGCTAATTGGCCTTCATAAATTGGATATGAAAAGCGAGCGATCGCGGTTATATCCAGTGTTCCGAATCTGACTTGAGAAAGACTTGTTGCAGACATTCACAAATGAACAAAAAGCAATATTAAAAACTGTGCACACGTTAATAAGACCAGACTTACATAAGGCTCCCTTCTCTCTTCATCTAGCTCGTTTTTCAGATCTTGCAAAGTAAAAGTATATGTCATAACTTATTATTCATGGTTCAGATTTCTTTTTAATTTTAATGTCTGCCATCCCGAAGTGTTTAAGACATACAAAAAGGTAAAGGTAAAGTGATCCCGTCACAGGCCCGGTGTGGTCCAGAGGGTGGGTAGAGGTATAGCTCTACTCTTCCATGATCACGGCACTAGAAGGGGGTGAAAAACCTATTCAAAGCATCAAATATCTATTCATGTTCTAACTTGTTTTAACTAGACATCATACGTTTCACATTTTATCCAGCATCATATTTTATGTACATCCACAAATGTAAATATTTGGATCCCAATATCTAAAACAGCACCTGAGACTTACTTTGCTGACGGCCTGATGATAACCTGTTAACAGGTCGAAACATGTAGCCTATATACTCTAATAAACATTTGTTGTGCTGACATGTATTAGGCAATTTCATTTTACTGCATTAGAGCACTTCGTGATGCCCGCTTTTTAAAACAGTATGCTTTCAGTTTGGGAATAAACACTCTTAGGGATTTTGAAGTTTCATGGCGGTGAAATTAACTGCAACGTTCTGGGACACCGTATAACCTCGTTTATGACAGACAACGTTTTGGAAGGATGTGCCGCTTACATCTTCAGGGAAGAAAGGCAAACCATTCCAAAAGTTCGCAAATGCAGCAACACCACAATCTAAAATAAATGAATGTAAGTTTGAAACATGTTTCATTTCGGTGAATATTTTGAGACTTACATTCAAGGTGAATGTAGAAATTAATTTTGATCGGCATGTAATGCGTCAGTTATGTTTATTTCATTTTAACCAAAAATGGGAACACTCAATAATTTTTTCGTAAAATTCCGAGTATTCAATTTCAATAACCCACTCTGCCATTTCAGAGCTGTTACTTGTGTAACATCAGAAGTACAGAAAGGTTTTAATAAGCTGGGAAACAGCTGGGAGGCAGTAGTGTTGCTGTCCCAAGACAAGCAAAATGTGGGAGGGGGGGGCCAATTAGTATTTTAAATTTAAAAAAATATATTTTGTGCGCTCAAAAAGTTTTGAATCGTAGAGACAAATACAGTAAATTCAATAACTATGACTTCTTAAAATTAATTATTTATGTGTGATTTCAGGCTTCCGCCACGAAGTAACTGAGAACTGTGCTCTGGGTTATTACACAGCGAGTATTGGTAATTTCTTAAGATATTACCAATACTCACCACTTAATAACCCAGAGGAGCGCAGGTTTCATGATTTCTGTTGGGGGTAGTCACTGTGGTTACTTGCCCCGGGCACCGAAAAATTCAGCTACACCACTGTTAATACATATCCTCAGAGATGCTAATACACCTCAAATTACAATGGGCACCCTCCACACATTCTGTAACACCAACATTTAGTATTACATGTGTATACTTTAATTTCCTCTCAGCTTACAATCCTTCCACACATTTACCTTCATAATCTAAGGCAGATACATCCCACTGTTCTGTCAGAACTAAACATCATATGGAAAATTACAATCAAACAAAATTATTTATTGCAAAAACACACATTTTTCATTACACTACATGTTTTGGCCTTCATGACCATCATCAAGCCAAATCTCTACAAAACATACATAGTAAGTTTATCTTAGTAATTAATGAACTTGATGCACAAAATTTTTGTTTTATATTAAGTTCCTTTCATGCCTCTACATGTTTTGAGCACCATGTGCTCATCATCAGGAGGTCAATATTGTATTATACCAGAGGCTGTATAATACAATATTGATCTCCTGATGATGAGCACATGGTGCTCAAAACATGTAGAGGCATGAAAGGAACTTACTGTAAAACAAAAATTTTGTGCATCAAGTTGGTTAATTACTAAGATAAATATACTGAGATGAACAGTCAGCAAAATATTAAAAAAGAAAAACATAGGAAGGTAAATAGCAACAGTGAAAGACGCCTCTCCCTTATGGTTGTCATCCAGCTAATATGCACACTGTCACGGAAAATGCAGCTGAACGTTTTGTACAGATTTTGCCCTGATGATGGCCATAATGACAGACACACGTAGCAAAATTATGTAAAAACTGATTTTTTTTTTCTTTACAATAAATCAATTGTTGTGTCTGAATGTGATTCTGTATGAAGGGTACAGAACTTTAAAATTAGGTACTTGGAAAGTCCAACAGCCTCTCCATACCTTACAAACATTCACGGGTGGATGGCTGTATGGCGTACAAATACTGTCAGACATTACAACAAAAAATTTTATAAAACCAAATGCAAAGAACAAACCTCCAACTGCTGCTAGTCCACTCATCTCAGCAGAAGGTTCTTTGGGTTTAAAACCATTCTACCCTCATTACAAGGCCTAGCAAGCCAATTATGGAAACAGAATATTCGATAAGTCCTGCTATGAAGTTAACTCCAGTTTTTTTTCCCCCCAAGAATGCATTTTATATGAACTATTCTCTTTTGTTGGTGTATAAAGGTTGGTAAAATATTAACTACTGTGCCTGAAAATAATCTTTACAGTACCTATTAACCTTATGGCACCAGATTTTTTTAATTTTAGCACAACCTGTATATAAAATGTGAATAATACATGAACCAAATTCGTTAGAATTATGAAAACAAACAGCATTTTGAAGAGAAAAAAATGGAGAGTATACACCATGTTTAAAATATTCATTACCTATATTTGTTGAATAAATATATAAAATGCAACTTTAGAGGTTAGCGGTGCGGTACGACCACTACAGCTCACATTAGGCGTCAAAAGGTTAACTATGACACGCAAATTAAACTTGTGGTGGTGAAAAATATATTCAAAAACATTTGTTATTACAGTTGAAATGGCATTATTACCCCTAAAGGTCACAAGTTTAAGGATTCATAACATGCGGTATGCTACCTGCAGGTAACACTGGGAATACAGACAGGTAACAGTGCTGCAGAGAACGCAACATCTGTTTCCGGTCAATAAAAAGTCGATATAAATATACGAAAAATACTTTTATAGTTACATTCATAAAATCGAACATGAACATAATCATAAATTGTGACTTCAAACAATAACGCAATGAAACTTTGAACTGCATTAGGAACTAAAACAATGGCTATATATATACTGCCACACAGGTATAATCATAAAATAGGGTACACATTTTGAAACCACAAATGGAAGTTCATAATGAAAATAGATAGTTTGATTAAAATGCTGCTGGTGTCCGCAATTATCCTACAATCACGGGTTTGAATGTGAAATGCTGCATTTAAAGAACCAGAAGCCAGTAATGACAATGTTTCACTGTTAACATACATACATAAATGCCTTGAAGACCACTTGTTATTTATATATGCATCTGAAACATATTCAAAGCCATTCTAAACAACAAGACTGCAATTTCTACAAAACAAATCAACAGGGAAGGACACAGTATGACCTACAGTAAGTCAAAACTTAAAACGTCCCACACATCTACAGTAAAATTCCTTTAATTGGTCATCTGATAATCCAAAAATCCTGATAATCTGGCACTTGAGGACAGCAGTCCCTAAGACTGGACATTTTGCCAAGCGCAACTTCCAGTACGCATATTGATTCCATGACTTTACATTGGGTTACATGGATGTTACATCTCCGGCACAAACTTTCTCGTCACTATCAACTCTATTTCCATTCTGTTATATGCAGCGATCCACTATAATGGCTTCAACAGATCCACAGATGAGGAAACAAGGTACTTGGTTTAAAGAAAAAATGTGGTAATTCAACGATTCCACATAAACTTCAAGTAAAAAAGGAGGCTTAAAAGTGATGGAAATGGAAGAGAGGTTACAGTTTCATACAATGTTGCACTGTTACTTATCTATGATACAAAAAACAGAAGGGCCAATTACAATTGGCTATAGTATGAAGGGAAAATGCAAAGGAACTTTCCAAGTGACAGACACTGTGAGAATATAAGTATAGAAGCAGAAACAAAATATTACCTTTAAGAACCTAGGTCAGTACATCTGCCATCTGATAATCCAGAATATTCAACATATTGGCACCTTGCACGTCATGTGAATGCCGGATTAACAGGATTTTACTGCATAACTGACAAAGACATTTGTCACGGATACAATTGAGATTTACTACACATTTCTACTTAGGTCTGTTCTTGAACTCTCTATGAAACTAAAGATGCATTCCAAACATTTTACTGTGATGCAAGTTTCATTTCCTTACAGTCTGAAAAAGAAACAAATGAACTGTCAGCACCCAGAAAGTACTCCCATTTATTTTAAGTGTAAAAAAGAGAGAGGTCCTAAAAAGGTATTCCATGGTCATGACCACATAAAGTAAAATAAACTAATGCACATGAAAACTGCAATGAAGGCTGCAATGTCCAAAGACCTGAACATTCTAGTAATGTTTAAATTTACAACACACACACACACACACACACGCACGCACAATCATCACACCATTTCACTCCAAACTTCTTCCAATTGTACTGTCATCTATTACAAATACATTCTACTATCACTACCACCGCTAACTCCTAATTCATCATGATCACAAAGAAGTCAAGAATTCTGTGTTCCATATACTTGTTTGGGGGGGGGGTAAAAATCCCATCATGGCTGAATACTTGCCTGTATTTGCAAACCATTGTAACAGAAGTAAGAAAAATTAATTTTTGTCTTCAAATAAAGTTACAACCAATAACTGACTGGCCCAGTGCAATTTAAGCTAAAATAATTTAATTAAAATCATTACTTTCCCTTATTTTCAAAAACATGCATCTTGATTTAAAATCCACCTATGAATCACCCAGAAATATACCAACAACACAACATATGATTGACACAAACTACTTGCCATCTAGCTGAGATGTCCATCAAAATGCTGTCTGAACAGGTCGAAGGCTCCAGGAGGGAACTCTACGTTGCATATCGGACATACCGAACTGACATTACGAACGCTCTTCTCTTGCAATGGCAATGCTCTGGAAGGAAAGTTTCAGACGCTAGACACATACACATTATGGAGACCAGGGTATTTATCATAATATAAGACAAGGTGTATATGAGGTATCTTGAGAAGTTTCTGCATCTTTTGTCCCAAATATTTCTCATTTATCTTTCTGACATTACAAATGTATTATTTCTCAACAAAGTTTCCTTGCTTGTCAAGACACTTTGCCCACTGGTCTACAAGCTGTGTAAAGACATTATAAAGAAGGATTTTCCATTGTGGGTGAAGCCACTCATGCACTGCCTCGCTCTCATCATCATGATTTGCAATTCATTAGACTCTCCACTGTGGGTCCAAACAAACCAAAATCAACAGCCAGGTCCGAGCAAGTAAGAACTTTGCAACTTAGTGTCCGAAGGGTGGTCACTGTATGGGGAGTGGTATGAGGGTATGTAATACCATGTAACAAAGAATACCCTGTACAACTAGGAAAAGGTATGTAGTCAAACACTCACTGAGGTGTATTTAATGACTATGTGACACACTTCCTAGACCCTGTACAAGTTTCTCTGTTTTGTGTAAAAGCCGATCACAGTTCATTTTCCAGCAAATCAGAAGGCACTTGTTACTGTGATCCTGTATCTATGCTGCACTCAGATAATGTTCACAAATCAGGCCCTGGGAAACGCAAAACACCTTAAGCATAAGCTTTCTATCTAAAGGACATAATCTGGACTTCTTGGCAAGAGGAAGGGTTTCCAGTGCATGATCTGTCATTTGTTCTCAGGTTCATAAAGACAAATCCAGGTCTCATCTCCCACCACAATGTGATAACATTTCAAATGACAGGAGCAGATGCCTGTATGAGGTCACTTGTGCTGTTCCATCAGTTGCCTACACACCCACGCTGCACAAACTGTGGAACTCGAGACTACTGATTATGCTTATGCTTGGCTGATATTCAATTCTTGTGCAATTTATGTGACAGTGACTCTTACATCCTTCAGAAACATGGCTCTGGCTTCCTCCAGTTTCACACTGCTAGTTGATGTTCAGGGGTACCCAAACACGCTGCATCAGTCACACTTGTCCAGCCTTGCTTCAACAATTCACTCCACTTTCACTTCTCAAAAGTAAACAGCACAGACCCCATACTGAGGAGATGAACATGTGTAAATATCAACACCTTCATACCTTTTGCCCATAGAACATCTTACCACAGTTCTCTGTTCTTCTTTGGTAAAAACTGAAAGTGTTGCAGACATGTTCCATTCATGACAGCAACTAACACAATGACAGCATGGTTGAGACTATCAGTGTATTGACACATCACACAACCAGTTACAGTGTAGCCAACTCTCCAAAGTTTTACCTTATACCAGTAACCACCAGGAAAAAAAAAAAAACTGCAATAACTTCTGAAGGTCTCCCATACTTCACAAGTTTTGAGGCTTCTGTAGTGTTGCATCTGATAACTCTATTCTTCTAAGATACAATGAGGAGTTCAAGCAAACAGAACAGTGTAGTGAAGTTCATAGTTCATGCATACCTTTAGCTTGTGCTGTATTTCCAGCATAATGCCTCAAACATATATGGCTATGTATGAAGCCAACAAATGGGACAGTTTATGACTGGTACATAATGAACAAAATACACTGAACTATACGTCCGTAAATGTGTTCCAGAAGAAAATATGACAAAAAAAAAGGGTATGAATGACTCCCAGATGCAGGAAACCAAACGTCTGATACCACTTAATAATACTACAGTCCACCACCTGGTATGACCTACAGCCCAATATGGACACTTCCCATTCTCAGAAGCAACCTTTGTATTATCCTCACATTACCTTTTTTTGTATTAAAAGTGACTGCCACCTAAATAATTTACCCACACAAATTTTGATAAAAATTCTACATACCCAGCAAATCATAACCCCCAAAGACTTCACTACCCTAACACTGTGTGTCATGAAAAAATCAGAGACTTCCTGATTATGAAATTCCTGGAACAAAAACATAATTCATGACTTTCCAAAAGAAAATGCAGTGGCAACTCTCCAACTAATCACCGGTTGTTAAGTGTTAAGCTGCTCACTCACACAAGTTGATGATTTATCCATCCCCAATGTTTGTCTTGTGCAAAGAAAACACGATGGATCAAGATCACCTGCCAAACTGCACAGTTCTAAATCCTGGAAATACTCCACCAACTGCTGAACAACACAAGGATGCTAGAATATGAATGGAATTCCACTATGTGCCTAAGCATTAGATGATGACGATGATGGTGATGATGATGATGATGATGGTGATGATGGTAGTGGTAGTGGTGGTGATAGCTGTGACTGTCATTGTGGAATGTGCAAAATTCTTACAGAAAAACAACTAAAACACTGATATAAATAACTTTAATTGTTACTGCTGTTTATGGGTCATTTATCCAAGATGATGAGCCACGACAGCCCAGTTAGCCTGGGGGCTAGAATAAAGGACTGACATCTAAGAATCAGAAGTTCAATTCCCTGAAGCGATGAGATTTTTCTCTTCTCTACAGCATCGAAAGTAGCATGGGTACCAGGGGCACTGTCCCCAGGGCTAAATTGGACAGGGCATTAAGATGACCACCCATCTCCAGCTAGTGCAAAGTTTAAGAACAAACACAGTTCTACTCCCCCTCCCGATCTGTCTTCATGGTGTGCTCAGGGACTGCTTTACCTTTACCTTTACCTTTACCCTTATATCTATGATATGTGATTCTGTAAAGAATTTTGTTGATCACATACGTGTTATTCCTGGAACCAGATACCGCAGGCTGTGACAGAGAGATCAGTTCCCCCGTCATCGGCTGCCCTCTTACCACAGAACTGCTCGCCTCTGACTGCTCTGATGAAGATGAAGATTTTGCTTTCTTTTCATTCAGTTTGTGATACAGTTTTGCAAGACGTTTTTCCACTTTCTTCTTCTCAGTGTACAGCTTCCTGTACTCTGTTGCTGCCATCTGCAGCCGCAGTTTTAACTCCTGTTCTTTTTCCAGGCACACATTCACTTCTGAAGCACTGAGGCCACCACACTGCTAACAACAACATAAAAATATAATGCACATTCAAACACAGCTTTTCTTTATGCACAGTGAAAGAAGTGCAGAATATCTAAACACAAGATAATATCCATAACAAGCAAGGAGCCAGAATAGCTAATGATTACTCAGTCACATAATTCCTGAAATGTTAAGCAATCCTAAGGTCTAATACTAAGGAGCAAACTTCTATGTTACGAGATATATTTCTGCAGCAGTTTTAGTTCATAAAAAAAAAAATTAAGAGTGAAGTGCCTATAATTACTGCTGATTTATTGTTTCCAAGTTCTGCCTCTGTCTCTATCAGGTGAATGGAGAGTGACAGATGCAGGGGAAATGGTGTTATCAAGTGTGCAAGGCCTCTTAAGTGTAGTTAAGGGTCAAGCAAGCAATTTCAACCAACATCATGCTGGGTCAGTACTGCCCTGACATATACACACCCCCTCCTTGTAAAATGTTCTGGGGCAATGCACTGAGCTAATTCAGCATTGTTACTGACTGTACATTTGGGTTCTTACAGGAACCTAAACTCTTCACTCAAAATAAAATAGTTTTATTCCATCGAAACATGTCAATACCATACAATCACCAGCACCATAGTATGGATACATGTTTCGGTCTTTTCTTGACCAACTTGAGGCCAATATTTTCCAGTGCACACTCTACATTATGGGATCCCACACTGTTTACAGAGTGTGCATAAAACAATCATAAAACTTTTATAATTGTTTTTACGCACACCCTGTAAACAGTATGGGATCCCATAATGTATAGGGTCTACCGATTGTACCTTCTACTGGAAAATATTTTCCTGAAGATGGTACAGAAAAGACTGAAACATGTAGCCATACTGGGGTGCTAATGATTGTATGGTATTGTCGTGTTTCGACGGGATAAAACTATTTTATCTTGAGCATTAACAACACAACGTATATCTTCTATTAAAAAGAAAAAAATATTCTCTTCACCCTACAAAATTATGCACCTATTTGAAAAATAAAAAACCAACTAGATGTCACTTGCTAGTTTTATTTTACTTCTTAGAGACTCAACATGTTTCGGGCATTAATATGCCCATCTTCAGGAGTATGTGACTATATTGTTGAACCACTACATTGGCCGTTTCGTTCTTGGTTTGCTGTGTGTGTGTGGGAGTTTGGGTGCGGTTTGGCTGAGGTGGTACCTGGACACCACCCCAGCCAAACTGCACCCAAACTCCCACAAACACAGCAAACCAAGAACGAAACGGCCAATGCGTTAGTTCAACAATATAGTTGCATACTCCTAAAGATGGGCATATTAATGCCCGAAACATGTTGAGTCTCTAAGAAGTAAAATAAACATAGCAAGTGACATCTAGTTGGTTTTTTATTCTTCAACTATCACAATGATGCACGGTCCAATAAACATCATATGCACCTATATTTAGTACTGTAGACAAGGCACTGTTAAACACCAGACCACAGCCTAAAATGGGTGCAGTCTTCACACGACGCGTATGACAGTAAGGAGTTATGAACTAAGAATGTCTCATTCCAGGGTTTTGTATGTGGCAAGTAATGCACCAACCAGCAACAGTAATACACTCATGTAAGCACAACATCAGTCTGGATATTATTTGCCCAGTGGTATCGATACCATGTCACCACATTTGGTCCATTCACTCTTACCATGCTTGTCATGTACCAAGTAGCAAATCACTCTATTATGCAACTCACATTTTCAATCCTGCATTACAGAATTCCCATTAGTTACAGTGAAATACTCATAAAAGAATCCCATTTGATTACGAGTGTGGTATTTATAACGTCAAATGCAAATTTATTTCTTATAATTAAATTTTTCATGCCGTTTTAAACCAATGGACTTTTGCCGTACTGCCAAATGAAGTACATAAGGACATGCCGAGATAATGGTCAAACCTGCTCTGGTAAATTGCCAGTTTCTTCCAATTTGTTCCGCAGTTCTGCTCTCTCCTGCCTTGTCAGAGGCTGACTCTCCTCTGGAGTAAGACTGTGGTCCAACTGACCCTGCACCACAGGCATCGGACCTCCCCACCCGTACACCATTTCACGTTCCTGTTCCTGCAGCTCAATCAGCTCCTGGCAAACTACTTCTTCACACTTCTTGCATCTTAAAATTAAAAAAAAATCTAATTCAACGTCATTCACAGTTATGGAATAACCTTATTACTGCCTCATCTTGATGCATTTGCCTACACAATTGAAAATTCTGAACTTTGGGTTAACAAAAAAATTTGTCACAAACCCCACCAATTTTTGACACCAGCAAGAAATAAAAAAGACAGCGTTCTTAAGCCAGCAGAAAAAGCTCTTAGAAGCCAGAGTAGTTTGGTTGTCACTAACTTGTGACAAAAGCAGCAACATGCTTAGCATGGACATTCCACTGATAGAAAGTATTCAAAAGCAGATGATTATGTAGAAAAATGAGACAGTTACTGCATAATTGTTTCCAAACTTATAATAAAACTGCCTTCAATTTCTGAGTTACTCTTGTATAAGTTTACTATCCAGACTGTTTATTATTCAACCAACATAATATACCGCATCAGGTAAAATGTACCAACAGCCTATGTTACACCTTGACTACCACAGGTTTCAGTTCTTATGCAATACAAGAGGCCATAAGTAACGTGGGGACTGGTTGGTGTGCATGGAACATACACGTACATAATATTACCAATAATATAGTTTTGTATCTGTTGCGGACCCAATGAGGAACATATCTTGGATGTTGTTCCCTGGAGGGGTGGAGCTCGGAACTCAGGTTAAGATGGGGAGTCGGGCAGGCCACACACACACTCAATAATCCCCAAGTAGAGTGTACCAGAGTTTTATTGTGTGTAATTAGGGAATAACTGCAGTTACAACTGAACTGTATTGGTGACAAATCTCACCAGCGGGGCTCTTCATTACCGTTAACACTCACTGACCATCCAGCTTCATCCTCTGTTGCTCAGTCACTGAGATACACAGCAGACTGCTACTGCAGAACAAAGCAGTTACTGTTACATGCATTGCTCCACACACTGCTCGCGCGATAAACACTTAGCATGTCCAGTTATAAACAAAAAGAAATAAAAGGATATTATATTCGTCCCATGCCTGGTCTTAAGAGAGGCAAGAACTAAGCATGATAAAATTAAGCTTATAACATATAGTACATACAGGAATGCTAGAAAGAAAACCACAACAACAACAAAATAATGTGTCAACTACACAACAATAAATATGGCAATATAATGCAAGGTTTGTACATGCCAACAGGTAAAAGTTACCGATATCTCTAAAACTATGAAGAAGTTGTTAAGTCAACGCCTTGCTTTACACTGGTGTCTATTTGCACAATACCGATACTAATTACATGCACTTATATCCTACGTACACTGCCCCACCCCTCCCCCAACTGTGACTGCTCTGTAACAACCGAAACCTGTCATTTAAGGTGTAACACAGACTATTAAGTATATTTTACTTGACATAGGGCATTATGTTCATTAAATAATGAATGTCTGAACTATACATACAGGAATATACAAGATTCTACATTATACAGAATAATCTATCAGCAGCTTCAGAAGAATTAAGGCATACTTACTTACTTACTCCATGGTGCAGAGTCCTTCTTGAGCAGCTAACTGGTTTGCAGCTAGTCAAAAAACTCCCCGCATTTCACGGAACCCGAAGGTTCGTTACCGCACTCACAAGTGTCCGCCACCTGTCTCTATCTTGGGCCAGCCCAATCCAGTCCATATACCCACATCCCACCTCCTGGAGATCC
>Ga0123354_10010617_pt1 | contig 14203 bp, 7 predicted proteins | sample TergutLab28metaG_2_FD_97872 | JGI IMG/M metagenome (GOLD analysis project Ga0123354, IMG submission 97872) | Labiotermes labralis P4 segment gut microbial communities from Petit-Saut dam, French Guiana - Lab288 P4 | ecosystem: Host-associated > Arthropoda: Insects > Digestive system > Gut ... | reverse complement strand
TGTACGCTCTGCCCACACTGTATTTATGTGTTTTGTGTTTATCTGAGAACAAACAGCGACTTGTGCCACTTACAGCATAAACTGATTGGTTTTTATAACTGAGATGAAAAGTGTTTACAGCGCAGTACGAACTGGGTCTTTAAATAAAGCAGTCAGCGCTTCGTCTGAAAAGGGTTAAACATGCTGCTGCATCAGCAGCGTGCAATACAAACTTTAAATACAAATGCTGTCTCAGTACTTGATTCAAGATCTAGCTTTTGATTTCCTGCCACATAAGTGAAGGACTGCTCTGTAAGACGCCGATAATCTATTCAATAAAGAACACGATGAAAAGGACGATACTGACAAAGGATAAAATGAATTTTTTTGTGTATTTGGCAAGCCCGAAAGTGTGAAAAATAATAAGATCAAATAACGCTGACTAAAACAGGAGAAGGTAATCACGGATAAATGGAGAGTAATGGAGCAAATTAAAATTACAGCACATAGTACTGCTTAATATTACCTTGTGAAGAAATGCGTTCACTAAATTCCGATTTTAAAAAATTAATTCCTTATAATCATACAACTGTCACGTAAACGTTACTCAACATCACGTAACCCGACGTGACTAATAACGCAGGAAAATGTACATAAATAAATTCGACAATGCAGGGTGTCGTGTCTGGAATCGGACGACAGAGATTAAGTGATTTGTTTCATTATACCAGAATCACCGCTGTGTGATGTTCTGTTTGAGAAGCCTTGTCATCCCAAAGCCCACTATAATCTTACGCCATATTCATCACTCCACACCAACTTCCATGCGAAATATTTGCGCGAAATTTCATAGTAGTTCTTGTCGAAATATTTATGTTTTGGCTACAATCGGACGAAGATATTGGACACTTCAAGTGAATACCTGTTACTAATTCATGTCTCTAGTCGTCACTGTTATTCACAACGGAGACCGACTGTTCTCTGTTAGATAGATACCCAGCTGGTAGCCGTGTTATGGCTCAGTCGGTTAGCCGCCGGTCCCTTACTGAGAAAATCCGAGTTTGATCCCAACTCAGTCAACGTGAGACTTGTGGTGAACAAAGTGGCACTGGGACAGTTTTTCCTCCGAGCACTTCGATGTTTCTCTGTCATCACTCCACCAGTGTTCCCCACTCATCTTCATCTGCATGTTATTATTACTAGAAGGACAAAAGGCTGAAGTCTCGGAACCTTCCAAAAATCAAAGCACTTGAAGAAATCGGAGAACACAGTGTTGAAAAATACTTCTCACATTCTTTGATAAGCTACAGACAAAATTTAGAACATTAGTTATTTAAAATTGTGGCAGACGCTTTCCAAAATACTTTCACTCTCAGGGTTAACGTGAAAATCGTTTAGGAATTGGAGACGGAGAGAGCTAAGTTCCCAGCAGTGCTGTGCCTCACAAATATTTCCCACCTTGTATCGTTATATTAATATCCCGAATCGTTAAACTACAACTTTATAACACGTTAATTCGCCCAACAGTAAATAACGCCCCCGAAACGTGTGTACTTAAGGAAAGTATGACGAATAAACTGATGATTTTTCGAAAGGAAGATAATGAGGAAAATATTTGGTCCTACAAGAATAGATGATGGTTACTGGAGGATTAAAAATAATCAAGAAATTAATGATATATTAAATGGACAAAATAAAATTGCATTTATTAAAAAAAAGATTGAATTGTTTAGGCCATGTTGAACGCATGGCTGAGGATAATATTGTGCAGAAGATTAAGAGATGGAAACCCATGTCTAAAAGACCAATTGGAAGACCTAAAACACGTTGGGAAGCTGACGTTTTGGAAGATATAAAGAGCATAAATATAAGCAATTGGAAGAAAGTAGCGCAGAATAGGGATTGTTGGAAGAAAGTGGTTGAGCAATCCAGAACATTATATAGGTTGTAGCGCTTTATAAGAAGAAGAAGAAGAAGAAGAAGAAGAAGAAGAAGAAGAAGAAGGTATCGGTATAAACTTCAAAATTTTTCTAATAATGACGTAAATAAGAGGCGACACAACTAAGTGTATGTGTATTAAAATGTTTCGACCTCAAGAGGTCATCATCAGGATAAAATACATTTGGTTATAAGACACAAAAATGACACATAAATTGAGCAATTTATGTACTTTTTATTTCTTATATGCAAATGTATTTTATCCTGATGATGACCTCTTAAGTTCGAAAAGGGCTGCAGCAATGAAATATACGTGCAATTAGTTGTGTCGATTCTTATTTACTTAATACCTAAACAGAAACAAAATAGGATGCCCTACCTCAAAATTCAAAATATCCTTTCGACACTAATTCCCTTTTACAGTGTAAGAGATCAAAACGCTTATTCTTCCAGATACTGTATCACTTCGCTCCAAATTCAGTGCGTCACTACTCTCGTTACGAATAGGATTTTCATTGCCAAACACTGTCGCATTACACTTGTCTCCACATTAAATTTCGTCTCCCACACTTGGCACATGAGTTTTAATTGGTAGAGATTAAACCATTGCTGCCATAATTGGAAGGTATCATAGCTGCCTTCTGTGTAATGCTGGATTACTAGAACACCTCTGAAGTACAGACTGTCAGCAAATGAGCTAGGCCGCTAATTACATTTAATCATCGAAGACAACTTACAATTCGTCAAAGCACGCGGCGGACACTTGAGACATGTGTTCATATCTACTGCTTGTAGATGGATGGAATAGAAAATTAAAAAAAGAAATGGAAAAATCTTATAACCCAGAATTGGTAAATTACTAGGTCATGCGTTATTAACCTAACCACCTTCCTCCAAACAATCCCACTGCATTTCGGATCCTCATGCAACTTTCCCACTATCCTACTCCCCTCCGTATTTTATCCCCCTTCCCTTCTGTCTCTGAAACTGGTCCAGCTAATTGCTATCGGGCAACAACTTCCGGCGGAAAGCGCCCCGCGCGGCGGAGTGTGTAGTCCCAGGGTAGTAGTAATAATGCTTACATCACGCGAGCCTTCTCCAACACGCAGACACCGCTCGTATAAAAATCCACGTCAACTTTTCCATTAACCCCGTCTAAGCATTTAGAATACATTTATGTACGTTACTGTTGCAGGCGGGTGACGGATTTCTTTCCCTGTTCTGAACGTATAGGATATCTGGGTTGCTGTAGTGCTTAACCACACGTGGAGCTATGTACTCCGGTGCCTGTAAACCCCGAGGTTGGCGCTTTATTAAGAGCTAAAATTACACTAAAAAAAGGGATAAATAATTATTTGTACAAAAATGAGTACTGGCAAAACTCACAAAGACAAATTTCCTGTTTTGTGCATTTCCGTTATTAGAAATTTTTATAAATAACTTCTTAGTTGAATATGGGTTAAATTTGTGGATTTTAACCTGAGAAGTTCGCGCTGTCGCCATGTTTGTAATTTCAGCTTACAAATGGTATTTCACAAGCACTACATAAATAAGCTTGGAGTTTTATTGAGTACTAATTTCACAAATCTAGCTAACTGGTTTTTCGTAATCACACCGCAAAAATACGGGAGGTTTTCAAATTATTAATATTTTAATATTTTGTAACGTACTGTACAAAAAAAAAAGACCTTAGAAAAGATTTAATGCCACGCTCCATTTCAGGACCCTGATTTGGTCATCGTTCAGGTCACTTAAAACTCGTAAGTTTGGGGGTGCCATGTTTTTATTGTCGGGAATTTGTGTGTGTTACACTGTTGTGCGAAACAGGTGCAGTGTCAAAAATATGAAAAATATTTTATGTTTAGTGAAGTCCACCGTTCCAACCAAGACGCATCCCTGAACAAGACAAAGTGGTGTCGAAACGTTTTGAGATAATGCCAATAAACACGAGTGACATTATTATAACTTTTCAAATTAGAAGAACTGGCGGTTTTAGTATATATTCAGAATGATACAAGGTCATTTTGCAGTGTGAACGGATAGTGCCCTCTGCGCCATCTGCTAGCCATAATATGTAATTAGACTTGACAACTGGCGTATCACCATAATACATAGTTGCTATTACAACTAACGATCCTTACAACTATGTTCAGACAGGAACAAAAATATATGTTGAGATGAGCACCGAAATATATGTTACGTTCGGCATACAAATATATTTTGAGATTAGTACACAAATATACGTACTTCAAGACCAGAACACAAATATACTTCAAGACCAGAACACAAATATACTTCAAGACCAGAACACACATATACTTCAAGACCAGAACACACATATACTTCAAGACCAGAACACAAATATACTTCAAGAACAGAACACACATATACTTCAAGACCAGAACGCAAATATACTTCAAGAAAAGAACACAAATATACTTCAAGAACAGAACACACATATACTTCAAGACCAGAACACAAATATACTTCAAGACCAGAACACAAATATACTTCAAGACCGGAACACAAATATACTTCAAGACCAGAACGCAGATATACTTCAAGAGCAGAACACAAATATACTTCAAGACCGGAACACAAATATACTTCAAGACCAGAACGCAGATATACTTCAAGAGCAGAACACAAATGTACATTAAGATAAGCAAAAAATTATTGCCGAGATCGGCTGAAAAATGTCAATGAAATTTTCCAATGCAGACAGCAGCGTCACGATATGAAGGTTTCCCGACGTGGCGGGGACTAAATCTGTCCACCATCTTCAGGTTGTGCTGGTAGTTTGGCAGAACCAAACATGATGACTAGTTGTCCTGCTGTGCTATTATCAATTTTGGTTCTACCAAACCACCAGCACATCCTGAAAATAGGGACAGAGCCTGTCCATGTGACGTTGGGAAAACTTCACATCGTGACGCTGCTTTCATAGCATTCTGTCGCAACACAAAATTCAAAATTTTAACATAAAAATGTATTTTAGCACCATCAAAAAATGTATCATATGGTCAGCAGCACACCAATGAATGTTTCAACCAGCTATAATAATATACAAATTTCATGCACGACTATGGTATTATTTAAGATAACTCTCTTCTTGGATTGACATCGTGTGGTCTGATAGACATTCATCGAATTTCCCGAGGAAACAGCTTTCTCCTTTAGGCGTAGAACGTGTCCGAAAACATAAGAAACCTGTCACTCCGAAACATCGGTGCACATCTACCTGAACACATGACACCACATTACAGAACACGACAGTCTGAATGTGGAGTGCCACGAGAGTCTAAGATTCCGCACAAAATACGAGGCAGGAAAACGAATAATGGATAGGATGTTTATAGATACTTCATCAAAACATTAAACTGCATGCTAAGTACAAGACAAGTATTTTTAAAGAATATCCACTTGCATCAAATTCTTAACACTAGAGACATATAATCACCTTAATTAATATCTGCCTCTAGGTACATGGAGGTAGAGAGAGAGAGAGATGGAGAGAGAGAGAGAGAGAGGAGTGTTTTCTAAAGACTAATTAACTCAGAGGGTTTCCCATGTATTGTGCAGGTAATGAAAACATGGCAGGTCAACTTAATATAATTTCTTGCCTATGTGCAAGAAACACAGCTAACTGCAGTAATTTGTATTACATCAAGAAATGTACTGGCTTAATAAAAATTAGCAATTGTAATTATTATGATATTTCTGTTTATACCATTTCAACAATTTGTGTGGCACCACAAAATATATCCACACTTTTAAGATAAAATTATGTACATACATATTTACAACCATGTAAACTTCAATTTTATACTTCCTCATTCGTCAAGATTCAAGCATGGGTATAACTAAATATTTTCATTAATAATGGTTTAAGATCTCTTCATTCGGTAGCGAAAACGTTACTTTTATTAAAAATGGCTTTCGATTCCGAAGATAACTTTATAGGCTTTAATTTATCCAAAAAATGAAAGATATTGTAGCCGATCGTTTTTAATATAGTTGTTTCTTAGGATTGCTGGCGAAGTTACGGACGGTTCATGGCATGCGTTGTAGGTTAATCTGTCAACATATATTCAGGACAGGTGACAGGTAGGAGGGGAGAGATTTAAACGCCGAAACGGTTAAGAGCTGATAACGGACGCTAGCAGTCCAGTAAGGAGGTCAGTTGCGTACGAGAGGTGTGAGTGAGGTAGTACAAGTGACTGTGTTATTTTAATAAATATGATGTAGTTGTTTAACTTGATTAGCACGACTTTGTCATTTTATCAACAAAAAATTGAGTAAATAAAACAAGAAGTAAAAAGGAATAATTAAAACTAAATGCGATTCGGTGAACCACACCCGTTTCCCGAAACAGGATCACCAACCACACTGAGCGCGTCGGGACAACAAAGTTACAAAGGGCGATCGTGTAGAATATATGCTCGCTCTTTAAATATTATCTGCCCAGATGATGTGATTAGTTACAAATTCTATAAAGACAGTCAGTTTGGAACTTACCGTGATGTTGATATCCCTCAACAGTCTCAGTTCCATTACAGTTTAGTGCTGTGATTTATTGTCTCCAAACTGGTCCTGGACCTGTTGAGAAAAATATAGGAGAGAAATAATAAAACGAAAGTTAATACTATTAGCAAGAGTATTAAGTCTTAAACATTACGTGGAGAATTGGAAATACTACTTCGAAAAGGAGGGGACCTCTGTAGCACAGTGATTAAGGTGATGTGCTACAAATCGGAAGGTCGCTGTTTCGATCCAAGATAGTGTCATTGTAATTTCTCACTGACATAATCCTACCGATCGCACTATGGAAATGGAGTCGACTCAGCTTCTAACAGAAATGAGTAACAGGAGCATTTCCTAGTGTTAAAGGCGGCCGGTGCATAAGACTGACAACCTTACCACCATCCTGTGCCGCTGTCATGAAATCTGGGAACCTTAACTTCCTGGAACCTTCTGGGCTACTCCAGGCCTGTAACAGAACTGCTTTAACTTTGACTTCGAAAAGGAGCAGAAAGAGTGAGCTGAACGACTAAATAATTCATTTAAATAAAATGATCTAAGATGCTAGGCAGACTGACAAATCGCAAAGTAATGTGTAGGAAGACCAAAGCGCTAAGAAATTTCAACCATTAAGGTGAAGGCTTAACGATCTTTCGGAAGTCGGTGAAGTTTGGCGGCTGTTTGCCAGCTGAAGTGACGTAGCCTCCCTCAGTGCTTGATTTTCCAGCTGAATCTCTTTAAATTATAAGGAAACATGAATTCGGGCATAATACCGTAGGTATCTTTAGTGGAATTGTAATAGTCCATCCTAATATATAGTCCTTTTATGTGACATCTGAAGATGGTCAAATGGCCAATACACGCTCGGTAAAAGCGATAATCCCAGTGACATGAAGTGGGTTGTTATTTTCATGGCATGTTTAACACGCATCAACATATACACCTCAAATTCTGTAACGCGTAACGGTTTTATATATATATATATATAAGATGAATTTCATCCTTTTAATACTGATGTTTATCTAACTTACACCTAAAAATTCAGTTCACAAGTCACGTGATAACAAATTTCGATCTCCTTTGAAATTTTCAACCAGTTAATGTTGTTTAGGGAAATGATTGCTCTTTCTTCCGAGAATAATACGTTAGATGTAAATTTATTATGTTAATTTGAAACAAAGTGGGGGCATATGGAAAACGGTGCGCCTTAAATGGTTAAATGGTTCAAACACGTATGAGGCCATGGAGACTGCATTTCTCGTAACTTAGATAATTCCTAATGCATAGAAATGGGACGTCGTTAAGTAACTGAATGACTGACTCATTCACTCATTGTCTAACTTCTTCTTCCATTGGCACTACAGCCCACTGTGTGCTTTGGCCTGTCGAACAATGTCCTTCCATTTTTTCCTATCTGCCACAAACTTTCTCCATCTTCTCACTCCCAGCACTGACGATCTCTTTCTGCTTCCTCTTTCCATCTTTTCCTGGGTCTTCCCCTGCTTCTCGTCCCTTCCAGTTCTTGAGTGAAGATCTTTTTGGGCATCCTATCCTCACCATTCTCTCTAGGTGACCTAACCAGCTTATCCTTTACCCTTTTATCCATTTTGCTATATTTTCTCCTTTGCTCATCTCTTCTAGTTCTCGATTCGTCCGACTTTTCCTTTCCCCGTTTTCATATTTAGGACCATATATTCTTCTAAATATTTTCCTTTCAAAAATTAGCACAGCTTGTTCTTCTTTCTTCGTCAACGTCCATGCCTCCACTCCACACAACACTACCGGTCTTATTAGTGTCTTGTATAATATAATTTTAGTAGCTATGGATAAAAGTCGACTCCTGAAGAGACTTATAGCGGCAAAATAAGTTTTATTGCCGGCCAAAATATGTATTTTTATTTCTTTTTCCATGCTATTATCATTACTTGATCAAGCAAACAGCACCCTCAATGTTATGAGCACCACCTTTTGCTACAGTGTTCACAACATCCTGCCAATGTTCACTAACCTAAATAATTTGGATCTAGCCAACGCCACGTTTCGCTACGATCACTTTGCCGCACGTTCGCATAGCCGCTGAAAGCCCTTATTAGGTGCATTCGTACCGTTAGGAAAAGCGCCTGTTAGCTTCGTCATGTCCGTCCGTCTGTCCTCTTGTATCACTGCTTCTTCCATTGGACGGATTTCCATGAAATTTGATATTGGGGACTATTATGAAAACCTGTCGATAAAATCCAAATTTGGTTAAAATCGGACAAAATATAGGGCACTTTCCATGAAGACCTACGCATTAATGGTTCCTTTCTTCTAGTATTTATTGATCCTTGCAGAAGGTATCGATAATATTTCCTCGAAATGTCGGTAAGGAATTATCACTCCATGCTGTGTAATATCCCTGAAGACAGTAGGTCTCAAGACCTAAGTATATTTGATTGTTGCAGAAAACATCGAATCGCCATAAAAGCGCTCTGATCGAGTGAAATTGTATGTACCATTCTCTTAGGATAGCTGAGGATGTACAAACTTTACTTGAACGTGGCACAACGTTACGTCATACGTGCGTTATCTTAATTTTTAATATTACTTTTCCATCTACGCTACCTTTCCAAAGTGGCCTCTATCCTTACGGAACTCTAAGTACTTCAGCACACATCAGCATGTTTAATCTAATATTAACCATAACGTTTGATGAAGACAGTGAATTACGGAATTCCCTTTGCGTAGTTTCTTTTTCCTCCTGCTACTTTGTCTTGCATACGTCAACATATATACACCGCGCTTTGATCTCAACCAACCCAATATAATTTTTTCCTTTAAAAAGAAATCTAAGTTCAAACTCATGTGAAGTAGCTGGGATGTGAAGGAATTTCATAAAACTTTGGTCCATGATATTTGCCCATTATCTTGTAATCTTTGAAGAATTAACGTTAAAACAGAACTTACTTTTAATGTAGTACTGAGAAACTAACGAAACGGCGTGTATATCAAATATATCTGATAAAATTACCGTAATAGTTGAGATGGAACAAATAAATTATATGATACAGCCAACCAAAGATTCTTCATAGAATTTAGACGTATAATTTCAAGAAATTAAGTAATTTACAGAAGTTTGAGTAAACTTAAAAAGTATATAAAGAAGAACACTTTAAATCCTCTTAAATGTAGGCGAGAGACCGCTGTCAAAATGGTACGTCCATAGTAAGTCTAAAGACCGAAGCTGTTGGATTCTCCGAATCGTTAGCAAATATCTGCCAGACTCTGCGTCCTTACCGTACAACACGCCCGTGTTTTATATAGCAATGGTTTATTAATTTTTCATGTCAACTAAATACAATTAAGTATTCTCAGAAATTTAGTTCTTGATTATGGATAAGCGATCAAATTTCTAAAATGTCAGGACTTGATTACACTTTAAAACACTCGATCTTCCACGAAGACTGCATCAAACTAGTCAGGAAAATTGTTACTCAGTTCGCCGTGCCAGAGCGGCAATTTCTCCAACTCCTCTGATATACACCAAGTCTAATCAACAATCTGCAGGCGCTAAGTTCCTCCTCCGTATATTTGCGATCACAATGTGCGTACTTGCAGAAGACAAACCGTTTACTTATGTGACTATATCTTTTACCAATATACATGTGCTCACGTGCATAAACAGCAATTAATAAAGGTTTCTGTAAATGTGTTGAGTATGACATTTAAATTATCGGTTTAAAATAACATGGACTCGTGAAGGATGAACTGTGTAAATGCACCAGTATTTTATGTTTATTGGACCGTGCATCATCTTGATAGTTGAATAAAGAGAGACCAACTTGATGTCACTTGCTTTATTATTTCATTATTTAATTCTCAACATCTTTCGGATGTTAATACATCCATCCTCAGGAGCTTGCGACTTATTTGTTGAGTTATTTCATGTGTTGTATTGTTCTGGTTCGATGTGTGTTGGTGTTATGTTGTGGTTTGGCTGGGATGGTGTGGTATCCGTATGCAGGCTGAAGCACTAGTGCTTCAGCCTGCTTACGGATACCACAACATATGAAATAACTCAACAAATAAGTCGCAAGCTCCTGAGGATGGATGTATTAACATCCGAAACATGTTGAGCATTAAATAATGAAATAATAAAGCAAGCGTCATCAAGTTGGTCTCTCATTATTCAGCACCAGTATTTCTTTCCACACAGTTGTAATGGTGCCAGGTTTTAATTGTATAATCTGTTATGTGATCTGCGGAATTATGCCCCTAACAGCGAAGGTGATGTTTTGTTTTAAAATTAATTTAAATCTGAATCCCATTTCAAAACATACAAAATACCATACAGCATTTTGACAGACTGTCCTGATTCTATTTACTAGTACTTAACAGAAAAGTTCTGGCTTTGAATAAATTGTGAAAATTAAAAATAAGTACTGTAATATATCTGTGAACATACAGATTATTCTACATGGATGTGTAATCACTTCCAGAGATGTTATTTTCTATCAGGTGTGTCTGTGGGAATTTGATATGAGTAAAATGAAATTTATGTCTAAGACTAACAATAGTGTAATTTTAGACTAGCTGAACTTTATTATGAAGCAGCAGAGATGAAATTCTTGAGACAATTACTTGGAATAACAAAACTAGATGAAAAAAAGAATCAATGTATTAGGTAAAAAACGGGAGTACAGAACATAGTAAAGGAAATAAAACAGCACCAGAAAAATTGGCTACAACACGTAGAGAGGATGGACACAAACAGACTACCAAAACAAGCACTGCAATATAAACCGAAAGGACGAAGAAACATAGGACGACCGAGGAAGTGATGGAGGGACCAACTTCATCTTGAGGATCAAGGAACAGGAAACACGCCTAACCCCTCAGGAACATGATGATGATGATGATGATAATGATGGCAATTTTATTACATAAACAATTTAAGAGAGCATAGCTATATGTTTCGGCTTACTTGAAGACATTATCAGACTTTGACCTATCTAAGTAGTATTTTAAATGTCTCTTCTATTTTATTTTACCCTATATTTTAATATAATGCATTAAAGTTTGAATGTAAATGCGATCTCGTCTTTTTATGGCGTTGTTTAGTTATATATTTAATTTTTGGAAGTCATATCCTGAAGATGGCTTCAAATAAACCGAAACATGTAGCTATTTTCTCTTAAATTTCTTATATAATAAAGTTGCCCTAGACTAAACTTTATATTACTATAAATAATCTAATAATTCACAACGGGGAAGTCTCACCTAATAAAACTATCATTGACGTTTAGACAATTTGCTTCTTCGTCAAAAGAGAGTACTTCCACACCGAACGGTAATAAATTCTGGGATACGAACTCGTGTAATTTGGTAAGCTACCGAACCACGTGGCGAATGAAACGCACTGCCACATGTTTCGACTGCCATCCACCTACTTCCCGCAGACGTAAACAAAATAAAACTCTTTCGAGCGGATAGAAGTTATGAATAAGCCCAGAACGACAAATGAGCTAACTTAAAAGGACAATGAACATTCAATTAAATTCTTATCACCCACAAAACTTCATTGTGACTGACGTGTGCGCCTGGACCTAAACAGTCACAGATCTCCGTTTCTGGTGTTTAACCTTTTGATGCCTAATGTCAACTATAGTGGTCGTACCGCACCGCTAACCTCTAAAGTTGCATTTTATATATTTATTCAACAAATATAATTACTGAATATTCTAAACATGGTATGTACTCTCCGTTTTTTCCTCTTCAAAATGCAGTTTGTTTCATAATTCTAACGTATTTGGTTCCTGTATTATTCACATTTTATATACAGGATGTGCTAAAATTAAAAAAATTATTCCGGCGCCAAAAGGTTAAACAACCTTCTTTAACTAACATATTAACCAACAATATATGTTGTGTAGAGGGACAATGAAAAATCAATTAAATTCTTATCACCCCCAAAACTTCATTGGGACTGACGTGTGCGCCTGGACATAAACAGTCACAGATCTCCGTTTCTGGTGTTTAAGTAAGTTCGTCGCTTCCGACAGTTCGTGTAAAATGAAGTCGAATGGGTGGTTTACACAGTGACAAGCAATTTCCGATGCCAGCAGGTGACACGCGCATGTACAGCCGCCTGCTAAGTGGGTTGCCATGACGAGAGTCGTCACTCAATATTCCTGGAAGCTATGACGTATGTCACTGATTAATAATAGCTGCAAGTTGCATAGTATTACGTACGAACATTACAAATTCCCAACCTCTTTTTCATATGGAAGGTTGACGAAAATGATACAGCAGAATCCAAAGTTGTGATATGGTCGTTACTTCTCAAGGAATATGCGGAGACAAACTCACGTATATAAATGAGCTTATTCTCATTAGGCTTACGTCAGCTAAGGTAAAGTCGAACTCCGTTAATTACTGAAGTTTTGGCCTATATATTACGGCAAACAGAGTAACAACTCTCTGAACACAGCAACTTAAATAAATCTAACTTTTGTTATCACAGTTCAAAATTTCTAATTTTTAACAGGCCCTTAGCCACGCCTTGAAAACAGTGCGTGCAGCGGCTTCTTTTGCGGGTGAATAAATGTAAATACCTCCATATACACGTATGTAATGCTCAATTGTACATATATTATGTATGCTCAGCCACAAAAAGGTCCTTCTGCTAGAACTACAAATTCAAAATTTTCATTACATAATGCGGTATGTAAAATAGCACAATCATCTTGCACATACATGCGTTTTTGAGAATGATTCGTCATACGTAGCACAGTAAATATGTTTCATGGACTGTACCACGTGGTGCCAGCTTTCCAAACTGTAGCCCAGTGTGCCAAACACTTGCCACAGTACGGTGTCAGTGGAAGCTTGTGGACCGTTGCAGACGGAAGGGTTACCGGAAGTGGAATGCTCTACAGCGCTCTGACCGACGCACCCACCATTTCGCTACAGCACTCTAACTACAATGATACCGCGTTCCTTACACCTGAACCTCTTGTACATCCATCGTTCGCTGCTCGTCCTGTTTGCCAATCGAAACTCTGATTTATTTCATGGATCGGCTTCGTGATATTTCTTAATGCAGTTCACTTCTGATCAGCAAGTTTATCTTTGATTATCTGCAAATTCCTAGTGGGTGCAGCTAGAACTGCAGGGGGTGCAGTGTACCCACTGGCATCACCTGGATAAGGGCCTGATTTTTAAGCTTGGATCATGAAATGAAAATGTCCTGTTTACACGCAACATGTTAGAGCGGAGTTTGGTGCTTTTGATTGCGTGAATGAACAGCTGTACCAGTTTGGTAAGCTTCATCAGCATTTACCGAGGTTATGAAATTCATATGGAATTTGCATGGAAAACAAGTCGGTTGAAAATCAATAGGTAGATATACAGACATACACACACACACACACACACACATTTACACTATACACACACACATAATTAAATATTCATACACATATATACATACGTACATACCTACAGACATACTAACGTACATACACACACATACATTAACACACACATATTTATATATATACACATACATATATACATACTAATATATACATATATACCCACATATATACATACATGCTTGCGTACGTATATAAATATATACATACATACACGCATGCATATACGTACATACATACTTACATACATACATACATACATGCGTACATGCATACATACATACATAATACACACAAACATACACATACATATACGTACGTACATACATACATATACACATAAACGTACATAC
>Ga0123354_10010616_pt1 | contig 14204 bp, 5 predicted proteins | sample TergutLab28metaG_2_FD_97872 | JGI IMG/M metagenome (GOLD analysis project Ga0123354, IMG submission 97872) | Labiotermes labralis P4 segment gut microbial communities from Petit-Saut dam, French Guiana - Lab288 P4 | ecosystem: Host-associated > Arthropoda: Insects > Digestive system > Gut ... | reverse complement strand
TCAGCAAACCTGTATGACATATACCATTGCCGTGTGTAGAGTGAAAAACTCCTGATGATGTACAGAGAAACTGTCCGAAACATGTAGAATTTTATTCCAAAAATAAATTTGAGAAATTAGTGCATCTAATTGGTTTTATTATTAGAAATTTTCGAAATGTGTCTGAATGAAGAATAAGAATATCTCAATCGATCAGAGTCGCTCTTGAGAAACTAATATTTGCTCAGCCACCCAGGAAGTTCCCTGCCCATTATGACACCTGCATTTTATCATATTACAAAAGACCGCCGCATTTCCCTGTTATGGCGAATGAAGTACACATAAGTAATACTTATTTTTTAAAGATCATTTTAATCACGACGCCCAGGACAACCGAGCGATATCTACACTTTAGGGGCTTTCCCTAAAATTTTCTATACATTTCTTAACTTGCTCGTGGTTGCCACTTGCGCCGTTCTTCTCACACGTCTCGGTGGGACGAGCCTAATAATGAGGAAATAGCAAAGATAATTAATTTTGCAATTTATTTGACATTCGTCACTAACAAAATGGAAATGAAGAATTGAATTTCTGGAAGTGCATATAATTACATATTTATTTAAAAGAATGTAGCCGTTCTGTCGCCTTTCCGCAACGCGTAACCAATGTAAGAATAATAGTTATGCTAATTTTTTAATGGATTTGAATAAATAATAAGTGTCTGAAACAAGGTGGTTAGGCAAGTACTTGCACCTGAGAGGGATGAAGTAAGTAGTTTAAGAAGGAAATCCCAAATTTATAGAGGCCGTCTAGTGTTGTTTTTCTGGACATGAGAGGATGAGAAATGCATCTATTCGCTTTGGAAAGAGGAGGAGACGGGAGGACGAAATATTGCGAGAATGAAAGGTGGACGGGATTAACTTAGGATTATACCCAATCGCAGCATCTTGTACTGGTTGTAGTAGGTCTTGCGGGTGTATCGCCATTGTGTTAATTAGTATCCAAAATTCTAAATATTTCCCTAGTTCGGCAATTTGTCTCTCCTTTAGCAGTCATTCACCAATCAATTAGAATTATGGGTTGAGTCGTTGCAAGTTTGAAGACGGCTAGAATTCAGAAAATATAACAGGACTCCTGCCGTGCACAAAGACCGAATCTGCGCACAAATGCAGCGCAAAAATTTTGAGTTTATCCTTGTGTAATTAAAATTTATTTACGCTTTGAAATTATTCTCGTGTTAACGAAATCAGTAACGGTTAGATTAATTAACGTAAAACCATTAGACAGGAGTTTACTAGGCGTCCTTGAACCTCGTACGAAAAAAGACTAACCTGTATAAACTAAGGCTAGACTACGTTCCTGTTTCCCTCATAGGATCGAACGTATTTACTTCTTCCATGAAGGATAGGAAATTTTAGCATGTCTAAAATTATCGGTTTTTCGAAAGAATTCTGCCGTTTGGGTTTAGTTTTATAGCTTGTTTTAAGTCAAATCTTATCCCTATTAATTTTTTTCCCCTGTTTCCCCTTTCTTGGGTGTTGTCACCCTATGGAATGGGCTGTGTTTTCAACATTTCGGAAGAACACGTTGCTTCCACACTGCGCTAATTACTCAGTGTCAGAAAAACATCAACACCGTACAACCGTGAAACCTTTAAATTAACAGATTCTTGTTTTCATCGTAAAATGTTCTGTGTGCAGTGGCTTGGTGCGCACTGTACAGTCGGCACGCTCTGGCAATAAAACGTTATTTATTTAGTTCACAGACGAGGTTTGGTGTGACCTCTTCGAAGCGGAAGCATGATTGGAATGGGGACAGAATGAAGCTGTGTGTCTTCTCCTAGAACAATACCGAAATCAGCTTTGTTCAACTCACATTCATAGGCAGTTTATGCTGGTCATGCATAACCTTTTACGCCCAGGTCGTGAAGAAGTCCGTTTCGGGGCCTGGTGATTCATACAAAAATTACGGTAACCGAAACGTCATAAGAAAAATGTTTTTATTACTTTATCTTCTTAGTCTCCTCTCCAACTGCCTCATTTCTCCCCTGTTATGTCTTCTGGCTCTTAATTTTTTATTTTCTTACGTATCGTTATTTTCTGTCTCATTCTCATGTGACTTCTTCCCTTTTTCGTGTTCTTTTTCTTCCTCATTCTCTCTTAGCCTCTCCTTCAGTCTTCCAAACTCCTTCTTCTCTTCCTCCTTCTCATGTTTTTTTTGTCTCTAACTCTACCTCTGTTCTCCTAGGCTCCATTGTTCTTAATAACACTGCCAAGTACAGACATTCTGAGGGGGATAAGCCGGTGATGAAGTATTGCGCAGGGATTCCAGCTCTGTCCATTAGTTGGAATAACTAGGTTACTAAACTGACAGTGAGCACAGGCAGATAATTCGTACCGCAACATTACGACAAGAAGGCATCTGCGGCTTCCCCTTACTGTTATTACCAAGCGAAAGTCAAAGGCTATTCGACACTAAAACTTGAATCATGTGATCACGTGATCCATTACGAAAAATGTCAACAGTTTATCCAATAGTTGCACAAAAACTCTGGTCCTTTATTTTTCACTTTTCTTTGAGAAACGCACTGTCGGTGTGTCTAGGTTTACGTATTTGTCAGACTGGTATTTACGAATACCCAGAAAAATCAAAACGAAGCAATTCAAACATTTGCGTGTTAAAACTTATAAAACACACAAGAATAAAACTGGGGCCGATTGCTTAAGCAAACGTGTGTATAATTTTAAAACATAGAATCTTCGAAGTGTCCACACACAACTGTTAATCTATAACGGCCCCAAAGTCGAAAGGATTTAATTTTAGGTGCCTTGCCGCCTGACACTGACTTGACACTGTGCCCCATTCCTGTAACCATTGTAATGTCAGCCGTGCATATCAACACGTGTAACGATTGGATGGACTACACATACCACTTACTTTGTCCTCTTTGCTGTTTTCCACAACCCATTAGTCTTGGTGTTAATTTATTTGACAAAAGTGCTTTTGTATTGTGTACTGTTGGCAATACATCACACTGCAGAGTATTACTACTTGTTTGTTAGTGTGAAGCATGCACTCCATATCTAAAACGTTTTCAAGTAAAGGCAGTGTAATATTTCATCATGAACTGCTTTTGTCTCGGAGTCGTTCTCAGACAAGTTATAAATTCCGATGTCTACTTCATCGAAATTATCCAGGGAACGTAGCGCTTACATATTTTCACCAATCAATTGGCTTCAGAGGTGACTTTTTGGCTTGTATTTTGTAAGTGATGGATCTGAATCTCAGCAAGAACACCGGAAGTTTTAAAAGCTTCGTAATTTTCCTCGGTCCCTCTCGGGAATGTCATGTTATTGTCTACAACTTGACAACCACTTCTTTCTAAACCCTTCCCAAATTCACTTTTTTTTTTCGAATTAATTTTTACCTACATGTCCAAAGGTTCAGTAGTATATAATTCGGGCTACTGAGAGCATCGTTTAATACATCTGAAATAAATAAACCTTACCGGGCCGTTTCGAACCAGCACTAAATTCGCCAAACAGTAGACCTACAGTATGCAAAATTTAGGTTAAATTTGTTAAGTAATTCTGGATGTAACTCGTGCTGATACTTCATGTTAATTCCATGTATGTTGTATACATAACATGTATAGTCTGCACGCTTCCTTTTGTAAAATTTTGTGACAGAGGTTTTAATGTCACGTTGGAAGTTTACTGTATTCACTCGTGCTGCAGTCATAGGTATCACGTATATTCACACAGTTGCCACATTTATGTGGTTTAATATTACAGTTTTGAACATCATGATGTTAATTGTCACTGGAAAGTTACAGGACTTTACAATATTTAACAAAACAAATTTGTTCGAATATTATTGGGGGGAAGACACAAAGATTTTTCTCCAGCACCCACAATTGCTTTTCTCCTCCAGAAATAGTCGATCTTGTGTTATATTTGAGGGACAACGATTGAGAAGCACGGAGTTCGAATGTCAGAAAGTTTGCTAACTATCCAGTTGGACAATCTCATGGTTCCTCCCCGTCTCTCCGAAATTCTAGGGAATAAATTGAAACATATAAGAATCCTCCTGACATAGTAAAGATTTCCTTCCTCTGGTAGTTAAAACGCAGCGGCTGTGCGAACTTCCGAAATGGAAATTACTCTAACTAGCCTATTCATTGCAGGGGTTTAAAATACTATATAAACCTAGTCATCGTATAGATGACGTTTTAACTGGTTATGGAGCCGTGGAATTATTTGCGTGGCTACCGACTTTTCGCAGAAGTTCTTGTTGGAAGATTCAAAATCACATTAGCATCTAATATTCATGGTTATGCAATATGATCATTTAATAAAATTCCGTTGACACATACATGAGTAGTCTGTACACTGCAGTCTTGCAACAAATATTTCAGAGACTGAAGTTTCAAGTCCTTTGGATGTGATGCCGTGTAAATTAGTATACATTTCCTGAGGTTTTGGAGGATTACCATGCGTGATTTCAGGCTTCTGTTGCCAAGTAGATGAGATATGCGTTCTTCTGGACCTAATAGTCAGCTTATAGTGGTGAAGATGGGGCCGACAGAGTTGTCTCGAAACGTTTGTATGAAATTATTACTATACGCTGCGTAACTACCCAGAAGAGCGCAGTTCGCATTTCGGAGGAACTTTCTTCCTCATTCTTCAGCATCCAGCATGTCCAAGGAGAGTGTAAACACCAAAATACGTGAATGCTTATAGCCACCAGTATGAAAAACTTCAACCTTGCAACTTAGCTATTAATAAAACTCTACCAGCTAACTTCAGGCACTGAAATTGTGAATACCAACTTACTCTGAGATGGTCTGCGGAATCAGTTGCGTGCTACGTGTCCACTCCTTACACAACAGAAGAACAGCTGCATATCCACGACAGTGCTGTCTGCTTACTGACGCAGGTTATTGCACGGAGAAGAGCCGGAGATATGGAGCGCCGGCATGATGGAATTCTTGCCACCTTGGATGTCGAAATGTTTGTGACTGCCAGTCGCGAATGGCGATTATTTTAAACCAGTCGTTTTAGTTTGCTAAAAGGGAAGGAAGGGAAACCTGTAACGCGAGCTTCCCCTCTTTAATCTCTCCCACCTTCCTTTTTTCCTGCATGGGCTTTTAGCGCAATAGTGACTTGACCGTCTTACTACAGGTGCTGAGATGAGCAAGTGCTGATCACCCATAGACCTACATTTACAACAGATATACATAATAGGACTGTATGGGTTTGAAACTGAAAATTTCAGGCACCGTTATAATATTAGCTAATAGTGTGAGGGAAACCTGTGAATAAGGTGCTGTTTGTGCTCTGTTAATTAAACCGGATGTTTGCGAATTTGCAGGAGGCACACGCGCAGTAAATAATGCAGAAACCTGAAATAGTTATATACGTATTCTTTTCTGTGCCATTGGTGCCAGCAACCTGTTTCGCCACCTTATTTACTGTGTATGGAGGAGGCTTTTTTGTTACAGGAAGCCGACATCCGGATACCCTAATTGTTTGGAACTGAAAGCTAAATGTGCATTTAAATTTGTAGTAACTCTTTCATATTGCTTTTATAAATTTTATTTTGCCGGTACTTGCTTAAATAAGTATCAGGTTTCTGGTAACAATCAGTATTAAACAAAGTTAATAGTAGGGAATGTGAGCCGGGTAGCTCAGTCGGTATAGCGACTGGCTACGGGCTGGATAGTCCGGGGATCGAATCCCGGTGGGGGCGATATTTTCCGCACCTGTCCAGACCGGCCCTGGGGCCCCACCCAGCCTCCTGTACAATGGGTACCGGGTCTTTCCGGGGGGTAGAAGCGGCCGGGGCGTGTAGCTGACCCACCCACACCCATCTAGTGCTGAGGTCCTAGTAAGAGTAGAGCTATACCTCTACTCACCCTAAGGACCTTCGTGGCCTATAAAAAGGGTGAAGCCTACCTAATAGTAGAGAATAAGGCTCTAAGGACGAAAACTTTAATTGGTATTCTTACACAGGGATGTGTAACTCATATGATGAGACACGCTGCCTGTACGCAGTGTAACCGAAATTAAAATTTATTATTAAATATTATAATCGCTAATTTGCAGTCCGTGAGAGGACCTTCCATTACTCAGGTTACGTACTAACGTTTTCCTCTGCTCTACAAAGGCTAATTTTTGTAAAAGATCTCTATGGAAACTAATATTTCAGTATGATCACTGTAGACTTCTTCAAACTTTTGCAAAAAGCGAGCTACCTACCACGTAAAAGAACATACTTTAGAGACTTCTTCTGTACTGGAGAATGCCTATTTGTATTACGTTAATTTCTCATCCATGAGATAGCTTATATTAAAACTCGATAGGTCTACCTCTTTTGACGAAAAGATTAACCATTAGCATTTGCTTTGCCTTAGTGCTGTCGAGATTAATGTATATACGCTGTACTTCGTATTTATTGTTGTGCAGGAGAAGGAACAAGCGCACTTTTGATACTCTAAACCAATGGTTCCCAAAGTGTGCTCGGCGAAACCCAGTTCCCAGGGATCTGTGGATATATATATGTGTACGGGTTACTGTGAAGTATACTTATTCTTTTAATTAGAAGAATGATGTTTTGTTAAAAATAATGGAGGAAAAGCTTTAGTTGGCGATGCGTTTATTTTGTGTGACAATACCTAATTAAAATACTTCCTGTACCCACGAAGCGAGCGACAGTCAGTTTAGTTAAGCTCAAATCATACAATGCATTGTTACGTGTGTTACTGGTGTGTATTCCTACCTATCTAATACCGGTTCTGAAATACGAATTTTTAATTTTGGATACCTATCATCTGGACATTCTATATTGACGTGAGCAAGAATGCGAAGATGCGTGGTTATTTTTCGAAACTAATTGGTCCGGCGAGCAGAAACTTTGGAAAACACTGCTATAAACAGTTCAGATTCTTCTCTTTTTGACCTGGGCAGCAAAATCTGTGACTTTTTCTACTTTTGGAATGTAACATTGAAATGTACCAGGTGCAAATAGATGCATCTGAATCTTGTGAGTCATATTGTTAGCTATTTTCTCGTAATTCGCCGATCTGCTAATTGCAGTTAGATTTTTCACAGGGATATTGCAAATATTAAATGGCGTAGTCAGAACAGAGACTAGGCTACGAACTGGAGGACCGGGGAACCGTGTTTCGATTCTTGACAAGGGAAACAGACTCCGTGAAAGGTGGATATTTTCTTGGCTGGTTGATTGATAAATATTTCCAGGGTTTAAGGAAGGAAAATTGACACTTGTGAGATGTGAGGTTTTCAAAGAGGTGTTGTGAGGTTCGCGTTCGTCTGGGGTGTGACGTCTTTAGACATGAAGACTTCGAAGATGCGCTCCATTCATCTTCGAAGTAGAAAAGTAATCTGAAGCTGGAAGTCCTTGGTATAAGAACGACATGAAAGAACGATCCCGGACCTACTTCCTCACATCAGTGTCACTTGTACTTAGGTTATTCTTATGTCGAAAAGATAAATGTAACTTGTTCACTCGTGACGTGCCAAACCGTACGACGTCAGATCCCCGTTCCTGTCTACTCTTCTGTGGTGTTAATATGAAGGCCAACTAAACGCAGTATTTCAATATTTATTTTGCATTTCTTTTACCGTTTTCATTATCCTTTTGTTTCCATCCTTCTTTATTTCATTCACACGTGTTGAGACAGGTGTTAATACAGTCTCTCACGTTCCTTCCCTCTCTTAACCTCACGCTGCCAGCCAAATTTATTGCCTTTTAATGTTCCTTGCAACAACTTGACGACTACTTGATGCGTGCAAGCTAATTCGGTTCGTTTCAAGTTGTTCCTCTTTCAAGCCACTAAAACAGTAGACATAGTATTTAAGAGCTACACACATTCGCTGTTTTATTCTGTTGACCTACCACTCCTTGAACAAATCTCAGTCATTAACGTGCTTTTTCTTACCTTGTAATCACTGAGGGTACTCGACATGGTGTGTTCTACGTCCTTTCAGTCAAACTCATGTCATGGGGCACTTGGGGAGATGAACCTTGGTATCAGCGACAGTTCAGATAGAAGACAACTCACACGTCTGATTTCCAAATATCCTTGCCGTTGAGAAAATGGAAAGAGAGGTTGAATAACTGAGTACAAAGAGTGATTACAGCGACTTATGAAATTTATTCATAAGAAAGAAAATATTAAATATACACTGACTGAATAATGTTAGGCAGAGGCGTACATAAAGAAAGACGTCTGAAACTGAGGTGCCAGTTACTATCGGAAAATCGAAGGGCTTTAAATCGACAGTCATTGATGTAACTCAAACACTTCTGTGTCAAGAACGTTACGTTTTGTCACTTAAAACTTTATTAATCTCCGAGAAGAAAATATAAGTAGTTTATCAGTCAGACTGATGTCACAAACTGACGAAACACTGAAACACGGCATATATATATATATATATGTAATTTTGGTAAATAAATAATGCGTGTACAAGGTTGTTTATGAGAAGAAATTTCAAGTATTTTAAATTGTTAAATTATGCAAAAACTTATTTATAAATTGGTTAGACTAAGTAGACACAAAAATTGCAATTAAAATCAGAGAATTATTGTCCTAGCAAAGATGAAAAATATTTAAAAAAGAAACAGGAGTCGTAAGTTTTCCAAGAAATTCTTGTCCTATTTGATGTAAGAAACAAGCCACCTCTTTAGTTCATTCACTTAATTTTATGAATATGACTCCTGTACACTGGTCCGTTCGTACTGAATCTAGAGTCTTGCCCCTTCCTGAGGCACAGTGTTGGTAATAATGAAACACCATAAGACTTGTGCTCTGTGTTGGAGGTTTCTTGGTCACACAAATGTGTCATGAACTCTGGGGTTGTGACTAGTTGCCTCTTTACAGCGAGTGAAGATGCTGTCACAGTTCATCAGTAAGCTGTTAATTTGTAATGCCTCAACGTGGATATTGTGCTGTGAAAGTTGACGTGGCATTGCAGCTTCATTTCAGCATGTGTAAAATAATAACGTTGTAATTGCTAAGACAACATGCATCATTTCCTCCGAACGTATTTGCCAAGAGTGGGTCATAACACACTGAATCCACCGAAGATCCCCTTAGTCATTCAAATGAGAAGTAACATGGCATAGTGCACAGTATTTTAGTGTGACGCTAAAAATTCTCAACCTTTTATTGTTTCGAATGGAGTTTCCCTTTTATTAGGGCACGTATGTTCAGATGTATGTCGCATTGTTCAACTAAGCACAACATTGAATGTCTGCGGGCTAGACAACTTGAATTCCGTTCCCGGGAAGGACAGGAATAATCCTGGCACCATAGTACCCAAACGGGTTATGTGGTCTACACAGTACGCAACAGGGGATCTTACCCCGGCTGTAATAAAGTTGTGACAGCTGCGGGCTCTCCGTTCATCTCCCTAGAAATGCCGTAATCTGGACTACAATAATCTTTATTCCTACGCCCCTTGTAGGCCGTAGTATTTTTCTACAAGTTAAACATACTTTTATCATTAATGCACATTCTGATTAAACGACGTTTCTTTCATTTATGCGGCAGCATAACAACATTATTCGCTAAATTCATTAAATTCAGGTATCGTCCGACACTTATCTTCGAAATATGAAAATAAGAGTGGTAGAGGAGAGAAATCCTGTTACTTTAATATCGAATAAAGTAAATTCTTATAAGAAATAAAAGTTAAAATGCATAAGAGTGGCGATTGAGACACAAAACGTTTATGGTGGACTGTAAAGTCTGTAGTGCTATTACAGATACTACAACTGTGCTTGCATGTGTGTTTAAAGGTGCCTGAAATATGAATATTATAAAATCCCGCTCGAAGAGAAACGCTGTCGGTATCAGATTATGAGATGCTGGAAGTCTAACACACATGTAGGCCAATTGTGTGTCTTCAGAGAAAAGGCGGCAAATTAAATCGCAGGAACACAGAATAAGTGCTAAAACAAGAAATCCGTATAATGTTGTGTTTTGAGTTGACATATAACTAAATGTGTGAATTGTACATTTGATGAGGAATATCTCCCTTTTAGGAAGCTTGTCTGGTGTCTAAATTAACAGGTGTTAAAAGCAGAACTGATAAACCATCAGCGTACAGCTTTGCTCAGAACCTCAAGTGGATGCCATACTTTTGCTATAGTCTTTTTAGAGATGCTCTCCGTGTCTAGGGTGTACAAAGGCTATGATATGTGAATCAATTGGAATGTGTAGCATTGGCGGAGTGATAAGTGAAACGGACAGCGCTTAGTGCTCGGATTAGCATCTGTCCCAGTGCCACATTGTCCACCAAAGTTCTCGCATGGACTGCCCAGAAATGAACCCGGGCCTACGCAGTGAGCAGCCGGTCAGAAGTCACCTGAGAAGGGGACAGAGTAACTGTGGCTGGAGTTTAATTTGTACTCTACTGTGTTAAAGGGTGACCTGTAAAGGCTGCATACATCGAGGGAAAGTCGGTTATGGATGACAATGATTTGGCAAAGATGTAGGTAGAAGTGGTCTACAGCACCCTAAAGCTTTTTAAACTACTGTGCTTTATGATACAGTACGAATCATACAAATTTGCCTGTGAGTAAAACTGAAGTGCCTAGAAAGATACCATGTTAAATATTCTTATCGGAATTATTTTGCACATCTTTCAACAACACACAGGACACAGTTTCTGCCGAACAGGCTTCAGATTTAGCAGTAATCCTTAACTGCGTCCACCAGAACTATTAGTTCAGGCATTAAATTTATTGTCAAACGCCTAGATGTTCTACTTCTTTCCTTCTGCTCAGAGATTGTTTCTGTATAAGATATAATTGCCACTGAAACCGAACACCTCAGCTTTGATTTCATTAATGTGTTGTATAGAAGAGGAGAAAGAAAACTTTTCCTCTTGTGATTCGAAACCTTATTTGTTGACTGTCCAGCTCGTAGCCTAGAAGCGATTGTATTGTTTAGGTTTGACACACTAATCTCCATTGCGAACTGATAATTTGTTTCAACAACTGTTAGCACTTCGGTCTGTTTACTCTTTACGTTGTCTGAGTAACTTCGTGCAGTTTCTGTTTTTCTGACAGGGCTCTGAGAGGCTGCGGGTACGTCATCTTTAGAAGAAAGCTTATTGAAGGAGGCTTGTGTACAGAGACACACTAACCAGCGTCAGGTTAACATTCTGGCACCCGAAAATTTTTTGAAGGTGCTCGAATGATTATGAAGAGACAAATCCATACTGCGCAATACGAAAACATTCCTTTGACATATTATTAGCATAACTGAAACTCTCAAATATTTGGTCACCATCTGATATATTCTTCCAATAGTGCCGAACACATCCAATTAAATAAGAATTCTGTTTTGTTTTTGCAGGCTTTCAGAAGCTGACGAAGTGAGGAAGAGACAATTCGACCGGTAAGTTGTATCGATGTGTTCATGTAGGCTTAAGGTTAAGACAACTTGTACAGTACAATAGGTCGTATTAGGTGCCTATATGGCGGCGTATTCAAAAGTTGTACTGTCTGATATTTTTCTGGCTGTACATTTCTTCGAGAAGTGAAGTTCTGGGCGTCAAAGCAAATGCTTATCTGTGTTTAAATTAGCGTAGCTTGTATCTATTTAAAACAAATTATATAATCTGACTACACTTAACGTAAAAGCTGCTGTCTGGATGTGTCTGATGCAGGGAAGTACAACTGACTGAATGGTCTCAAAATCGCATTTACTGTCTTTTCTGTGTTCCGTTAAGGTATTTGTAGTAAATGTATTGAACAGCTTCGGGGTCGCCTCCTTACGATTTAAGACACACAACTTCTGGAAGTTCTCTGTTTCTGGCTGCTCTGTCAGGTCCATTAGATGGAACTGATCTGTAACTGCGCCAATGTTTTGTCAGGTTCGAATGTAGGTGAGGCAACGAAGAGGACTACTCAATGATAACTGTGTGTTGTGTCCTCTAAAGCTTCGACATGGAGCAAGAAACCAAGAAACGTTATTTTATGATCGAAAACGTCATAAAATATGTAAGGCCATTTATTTGTTTGTTTTTGGCGCGACAGCCCCCAGAAGGCCAAGGCCTTCTCATTCACGAGGTTTCTAGTTTACACACAAAGACGCGCCACATTCGGTAGGACTCCTCTGGACGAATGATCAACTCGTCGCAGGGACCGCTACCTGACAACGCCAAACACTCACAAAAGAAAAACACCCATGCCTCTGGTAGGATTCGAACCCACAATCTCAGCAGGCGAGCGGCCGCTGACCTACACCTTAGACCGCGCGGCCACTGGGACCGGCATGTAAGGCAATTACTGAAGAATAAATAAGAGGAAATGTGATTAATGGAGAAGCTAACAGTCCTAAGCGCGCACGGAGTGCCGTATATTGTAATGTTTCTCGTTTCCTATCCGCAAACTGTCAAGAAGTCTCTAATTCTGTGAGTATGGCAATAAATTATCAAGAAGTGTTACGTTGTAAGGGTGGAACACTTATACGAACTCTTTTTCTTCTTATAATAAAACCAACTAGATGTACCAATTTCTCAAATCTATTTTTGGAATAAAACTCTACATGTTTCGGACATTATCAGGAGTTTTTCACTGTACACACGGCAATAGTATATGTCAGCAAACCTGTATGACATATACCATTGCCGTGCGTACAGTGAAAAACTCCTGATGATGGACAGATGAACTGTCCGAAACATGTAGAGTTTTATTCCAAAAATAAATTTGAGAAATTAGTGCATCTAATTGGTTTCATTACACGAATTTATCACGATACACGGTCACCTGTACGTCAAACATGTATGAACGTATCACCGTCATATTCACCGTGGATCGGAAAATTGCATGCCATTCGCTTAATATCCATGCCCATTCACATTCACAATTTACCGAACTTACTGAAAGAAGAAAGGGGTCGAGTTGGTCGGGTACAATTAAACTGCCTGTGTAACAAGGTCACTAATTCTGTAAATTTACAAACAGAACGATGTTTGTAGCTGCAGAATGAAGAGCAGTGTGACGTCGTGACAAGGACAGTACGGAAAGAGGCTCTGTGGTTTTAATAGACACAGCACACTTGAAGACAGGTTGTTGCTGGAAAACAAACATGCCTAGCTTTTTAAACCCGCCATTTGTACACAGCCGACAGGTAAGAGACTGAAACCATGCAGAGTTTAACAAGCTGTATTTACACGCACCGGTACATACAATGTGGCCTTTGGTGACAAGAGTTGCGACGTAGGGGTTACATCCTTAATGACCGACTCCACTGAGCAGTTCTTCTGGTCAAGCTTCAGTTGCTCAGACTCTCAAGATATTTCTAGCTGTTTTGAAACCTTTTAGTTCTATATTTGTTTCAAAAAAGCGCCTTCATTAAACAATACAAACAGTCTTACAGCAACATTTTTCAATGATAAGTTGCGTCATGTCATGTCTACGCTGTAATTGTCTAAAACTCTTAGTACAGTAAGAACCAACAGGATGCACTATTTACTTTCAATTTATTTAAGTAATTACCGTCTACATGTTTCGAGCAGGCTTACTGCTCATCATCATCAGGAGGTACTACTCTGTATATATAGCATTTGCTTTATGCCATGCGTTTATGTTGACTGGTTGTTGACAAGATCGGGATTGGATGAGAAGTAAGACTGCTCGAAACATGTAGAAGTTAATTAATGAAATAAATTAGAAGTAAATAGTGCATCCTGTTGGTTCTTATTGTACAGATATATCAATATGCACAGTCAACAAAACATTAAATTTGTCAATGCCCAACGAACGGTCCAATCCTGATCTTGCCAACAGCCAATCAACAGAAGCACATGACATATACCAATTGCTGTATATACAGAGTAGTACCTCCTGATGAGGAGCAGTAAGCCTGTTCGAAATATGTAGAGGTTAATTACTGAAATAAATTGAAAGTAAATAGTGCATCCTATTGGTTCTTTTTGTACGGATATGTCACGATGCAGGTCAACAAAACATTAAATTTGTGTAAAACTGTGTAAGTCCTTGTACCTGTACATACAGTAGTCTATGCAAGAAGTGAAGCCATACTGGATACAACCATCGCTTTATACAGGGTGTTTCACGACTTTAGGGCATAACTGCAAGAGGTGATTTCCTAGGTCTTTGTGATCAAAAAAGTTCATATAAACATGTGTCCGATTTTGGACGGTTACGGAGTTATGACCGTT
>Ga0123354_10010614_pt1 | contig 14206 bp, 9 predicted proteins | sample TergutLab28metaG_2_FD_97872 | JGI IMG/M metagenome (GOLD analysis project Ga0123354, IMG submission 97872) | Labiotermes labralis P4 segment gut microbial communities from Petit-Saut dam, French Guiana - Lab288 P4 | ecosystem: Host-associated > Arthropoda: Insects > Digestive system > Gut ... | reverse complement strand
TTATTTTCATTGTTATACCGTGCATGTTGTCAAGTCACTCAATTATTTTACCAACCACTGCACTTATATAAATTTATAAAATTTACACCTTAAAACATTAAAAACGCTCCGACATGTTTCGGTACTAGGTCCATCATCAGGGAGCTATATCGTCCTTGCTAAAGTTACACTATTAAAAGTCCTAATAATTTCACTATTCCAGTTGGTTTTGTGGCAGCATGCCGTGTTGTGTTGTGTTGCCAAGAGTGCTCTGTTATGGATGTGTGTTCTGTGTTTCGTTGCGTGATACTCGCCACGAAACACAGAACACACATCCATAACAGGGCAGTCTTGGCAACACAACACAACACGGCATGCTGCCACAAAACCAACTGGAATAGTGAAATTATTAGGACTTTTAATAGTGTGACTTTAGCAAGGACGATATAGCTCCCTGATGATGGTCCTAGGACCGAAACATGTCGAAGCGTTTTTGATGTTCTAATGTTTTAAGGTGTAAATTTTATAAATTTATATATGTGCAGTGGTTGGTAAAATAATTGAGTGAAATACACGTACCTTCTATGGACGATTAGTTGGTAGCGCGTTTCTTTATTACCACTGTCATCAGTTGAAAACTAATCGCGAAAAAAATAATTACGATAAAATGTGCGAACTGCTTTCCAAAATAGTCTGGGAAATTATATAAACTCATCTTTAAAAACGTAAGCTAAAACTGTGTATTTTTGCAGGTTTTTTTTGTGATGTACCGTAGCATTACTTTTGTATTCGATTTTAACAAAATTTACGTTTCCTCTTGTTTCTTCCTTGTTACTGTGTTTGTGTTCCAGTCTCGCATATTATTTTGCACCTGCTGGCACTGACACAAAACAAAAGTCACTTTGTTTGTACTTGAGCGATCACTGAGAAGAGAAATGAGATTGTACTCTACACTACTTACGTACCTAAAACCCCTCCCCATACTCCAACTTGTAAACGACGGGAGTGGTTCAATGCAATAAATATGAATGCATTCTAACATACACATTGGGTACCGCGGTAGCACAGTGGTTAAGGTGTTGTGCTACAAATCGGAAGGACGCTGGTTCGATCCCAGCTGGTGTCAGTGGATTCTTCATTGACATAAAATCCTTCAGATCGCACTATGGCCCTGGGGTCGACTCAGCCTCTAACAGAAATGAGTACCAGGCACATTTCCTGGGGGTAAAGGCGGCCGGTGCGTAAGGCTGTGCCGTTGTCAAGAAATCTGGGAACCTTAACTTCCTGGAATCCTCTGGGCCACTCCAGGCCTGTAACGGGACTGCTTTGCCTTACCTAACATAAAAAATTAGGAGTATATCGCTCACTGCTTGCAATAGTGGCACAATCCAAAGACTGCCATTCGGGGTTAGTAGTACGAGTGAGCTGCAAATGATACCTACATCCGATAAAAACGGCACACTTGTTAGTTGAAACACAGCCTGCTAGATACCATTATTGTCGTATGTTGCTGTTACATTTTGAAACTAAATCATAGTATTAGCTCCAAATTAGCAATTTTTGGATTGTGCCACTATTTCATTCAGTAAGCGATGTGATGGCACTCTCTCCCGGGTCGGGCTGCACCTGGACTGCACGACCAGGATTCTGCTGCAAACACAGCCTTATTCTGGAGTATTTTTGGTGCCTACACTTAATAAAGTAAAAAAAAAAAGGTAAAGTGATCCCGTTACAGGCCCGCTGTGGCCCAGAGGGTGGGTAGAGGTATAGCTCTACTCTTCCATGGCTGCGGCACTAGAGGGGGGTGAGTGGTCAGCAGCACGCCCCGGCTGCACTTTACCCCCGGGAAAGACCCGGTACCCATTTTACAGGAGGCTGGGTGGACCCCAGGGCCGGTTTGGACGGGCGGAAAGTCTCGCCCCACCGGGATTCGATCCCGGACCGTCCAGCCCGTAGTCAGTCGCTATACCGACTGAGCTACCCGGCCCACACCTACACTTAATACTGGTCAATATTCCCATTATCCTGTATTTCCTTTTGCGTTATGTATTAATAGAGATTGACGTCTAGATATTTTGAAAACTTTGATAGTTTCAGTCTTTCACAGAAAATCAATCAATCATGCATCAACAAAACACAACGAATGAGAATATTACAATAATCAGAAAGAAATGTATTAACAACACGAAAACAGTGATTTAAGGTTCCCACCACCTTATTGTTCAGACAGCAAGTCTGCTGCATTGTTGCTCTCTGTGGTTGGGTAATTTGTTCCCGACGTTTCGAAGAAACCTGCCGCCCTCATCGTCAGGGTTGAGTAAATTCAGGGTCTTAGAACAGTGACACTGAAGGCGGTACAATCCCCGAAACACCGAGAAGCAATTACCCAACCACACGGCGCAACAACCCAGCAGACCTGGTTCCTCAACACGGAAGAAGTTAGCAAATAACGTCTTTCAGCTTTCTGTTACGTCCTCACATTCTTCCTTGTTACACAAGCGACGAGGAAGTACAGCTGTATTATTTCAGTATTGCTTAAAGCAGTGTTTCTCAACCTTTGTGAGACCGCGGCCCGGTGAATTCTTTTTTCATAAGACGAGGGCCCGGTACCAACAAATTTACTCGTAAATACCTTTCCATTTTTTTAAGTTCATACATTAAACTAACATAAGCATTAATAATTAAGGCATAATCATAAAGAGTATTAGTACACTTATGTATACGGTGTGGCATGTTGACAAATATAAAATTACATTTAAATTAGTTATCAATCAGTGGACTAATGAAATCTTGTAGCATATTGTAGGTTCCTCAGGCCAACATCTGGGTCTGAGTTTTTCGACACATTCACGAATATTTTTCTCCTCAGAATATTTCCATTATAAAACATTTATTAATGAAAATTGCTTAGAAAACAATTCCAGGAGAACTTCTCGCGGGCCGGCGGTTGAGAAACACTGACTTAAAGTGACGTTGCGGAGGGCAAACCACATCGCTTACTCTCTCTCTCTCTCACGCACACAAATACATTCTTCAAGGTCAAGGTATGGAGGAAAACACACCGCATTCCTAGCCTTTTACCAAATGACTGTACATAACACACAGTAGTAGTTTTCAGTAAAATGGATGTACAGTTTTTAGGCGCGCTCGCAAAATAGTTAAAAGCGACTATTAGCTTCGTCATGTCTGTCCGTCTTTCCGCATGGAAAGACTCGGCTTTCACTGGGCGGATTATCATGACATTTGATATTTAATAATTTCTGTAAAATCTGCCGAGAAAATTCCAGTTTCATTAAAATCGGACAAGAATAAAGGGTACTTTACATGAAGACCAATACATATCTTCGATCATATCTAGCTCAGTTCTTCTTATAATGCGAAATGTTTCAGACAGAAGTTGTAGAGGAAATCAAAACACACATTTTACGTGTAACAATTTTTTTTTTTTTAAATCGTGCTGTTTATGAGGTAATGTGGAAAAGTGTTGTGGAGTGTGGTAGGACACAGATGACAATATGGCGCATGCGCATTGCATGCTGGATACCTGGAGCTATAATACAAACACAGGTTATGTAATAATTATTGCTTTTTCACTGCAACAATGGTTGCAGGAACGCGCCTCAATTTTACGTTACACGTAAATTTCCTGTCTTGTTTGTATTGACAAAGGACGCCATTTCTTACAATCCACTCGTATAGACGCGCAGTGCTAGCCACGTCGGAGAATTCGCAACTGATCACACAGGGCTTTAGACTAGAAAGGCGAACCTCCCAGATGTAACCTAGCCTTACCAAACATGGGGGCTCTGCTTGGTAGACTGGATTTTCTTCTTCCAATCGTGGGAATCGTAGAAGTGGTGCCCAGAAGCGGGCTAGGATGGTTCCTGCTGGCGGCCAACCTTAGCAGGGCAGTCAGACCCAGACCCCGTTTGGCTCAAGACAAAACGAGGTGAATGATCATCGAGGCACGGGGATAGTATATCTGGGTCCAAGCCTGCGGAAAGAGGTAGGCCTTTGCAGGGTCCTGGTAAGCGCCATAGATCCTCCGGCTGCACTCCTGATAGTGGGTAGGCGAAGGGGACGAGACTAACTATGCAACTGAGCTATGCTAAGGCTGCTCAGGAGGGTCTGAGGATGGCCATCGTTTGCGATGGTTACACAGAAGTGCAGTTTTCCAAGGAGAACTTTGCCAAAGTGAAACGGGCTTTTGGTTGGTCTCCCTGACGAGGGGTTCACCCCCAGGGTCAATACCTACGGGGCCAAAGGGGTGCCATTGTCGTATACCACGACAAGGAGACCCAGAACTGGCTGAGTAGCAATGTATCACCTTTGACGGTATGGGAGGGTTCTAGGCCCAAAATGGCGGGCCTGGAGACTCTCCCTGTCTATAAGAGAGTGGTGGATTGGTTTCCGGGCTCTGCGGAGGATACGGAGCGCTATTTTCAGCGACTCCGCACGCTGAACCAGGGATAGAATACATGCCAATGGGGAGTTTAAGAGCGCAAAGTGGAACCAAAGGGGTCCACCTTGTGTTCCGCATCGATTCATCTTCCGTCGCTGCACTCAGGGGACAAGGTGGCGTCCGTTCAGCGGCGTGGGGCAGGCGAAATTCTCCTTTCTCGGCGTTAAACTAGCAGCATGGAAGGCAGGCAGGAAGGAAGAAGATAAAAGCAGAGGAGGAAGAGGCCGAATTTGACATGGTAAGTACAATTTCATTTATTTAGGCCAACCTACACCATGGTATCGCTGCTTCTTAGGGTTTTCACCAGAACATTAGTTGTTAAAGGGATATGGCTCTGATACTGGAACCGTGGTACCGCGAGGGCCGCATTATGGCCCCTAGACATTTCAGGCTATACCCTGTTCTGCAGGAGGGGAATAGACAGACCTAGAGCATATGTAAGTGCGAGGAACATGAACATATGGATGCTAACGGGATTCTCTTCCAGGGATCTTGTAACAGTTCTAAGAAACTATTATATAGGTAAGGCAGAAAGACGCTTGGTCGTCTGCTCTGCCTGTTTTACGATTCCGAGGACCCTCCCCCGACGAAGGTGTTTGAGGAACTCGTGAGCTACTGTTAAGAGAAAAGTTTCTATCTAATCATACGATGCGACTCCACTGAACAAGGTGTGCGGCAGCACCAACTGCAATGATAGAGCAGCGGCATTGTTGGAATTTAACATTCTACGAATTTGGGAATTCTAAATCAAGGCAATGATCCCACCTTTTGTAGTGCCGGAAGGCTAGAGGTGCTTTAAAATACCATGAGTTTCCTCTGAACCTTCTTTGTCAGATCATAGACATAATCTGTTCAATCTCGAGGGCCCCGTGCCGGTACGGCTCATCATGAATCCTAGGGGTACCACCTGGGACTCCTTTCGAGAACTGAAGGGCAGACTGGGACGGGGCCCGGAAATGAACATGAAAGATGAGGCCAGATTGGGGCTTGCAATTTTCTTCATCAGGCCCTAACTTCGGCCTATGAGGTCAAATGTCCTCTGAAGCCTGTAAAGACAGGTACATATTTTCTAAAGTGGACACCCAATTTAGAGTCCCTTAGAAGAGCAGTGAGTCGACTCTTTAATAAGGGCCGGAGAGGAAGGACTCATTAAAGCTGCGCACTCTAATAGAGAGGAGGCTCAGCGTAGATAAGGAAAGGCGGTATGGTAGGCGTCAAAAGAAGCTTGGAGGGCCTTCTGCAACCCTATTAACGACCTACCCATGTCGGCTAGGTTATGTAGAGCTTTGTCTAGACACCCAAAAATGAAGCTGGGATCTCTGGTTGATCCTTCGGGAACATACGCGCAATCCGAGTGAGAAACCCTTTAACTTCTGGTCGCTACTCACTTTCCAAACTCGGCAGTTTACTGAGCGGATGGCGGCCCCTGCTGCTGACCGCCTCGCCAGACGATGTATTTGCGTAGGTTGTCGCCTATGGGTGAGTGGAATTGGCAATTAATTCTTTTGCCCCACATAGAAGTCCAGGCATGGACGGGATATTCCTCGGCCCTGCTGCAAAAGGACGGAGGATTGTTGCTCTTCACCTGGTCAAGATTTTTCGTACCTGACTGGCTACTGGCAATGTTCCAGCCATATGGCGTCAGCTTAAGGTAGTGTTTATACCTAAGCCTGGTATGAGTTCCTGTACTTGGCCTAGGGATTTCAGACCCATCAGTCTCGCATCGTTCCTACTTAAGACCATGCAGAGGCTGGTGGATAAAGGGACGGGGCTCTGGCTCTGATGCCACTGCATCCCAACCAATATGCTGATCAGACTCAGAAATCCATGTAAACGGCTCTTCATCAGCTCGTGGTTCGGGTTGAGAAGGTGCTCAACCAGCAAGAAACAGCTATGGGTGTTTTAACTACACCTCTTTTGACTCCATGTGTGATGCTCTTGTCAGACATGGGTTTGGCCACGCCACTGTCCGGTGGCTTAAAGCTACCGTGGAGGGCCACCTGGCCACGACGACCCTTAATGATTCATTCAGAAGGGTTGTGGTGCCCAGTGCTCCACAAGAAGGCACGTTGTTGCCACTCCTGTGGTACCTCGTTGATGATCTGATAGCGATGCTGAATGGGGTCAGAGTATATACTCAGGGTTACGCTGATGACATTTCTTTTGGCAATGGGGAAATTCCCAAACACAGGGTCATCGCGGCTCATGCAGTGGGCCCTTCACACTGTACAGACTTGGTGCGGCGAGACCGGTTTGTCGGCTAATCTCGATAAAACTCAACTCATCATATTTACAAGGAAAAGGAAACTGCTTTCTTTGGACCTCTTTCCTTTGAAGTTACTCTGCACCGTTATAAGTCGGTCAAATATCTCGGGGTAGTCCTGGATTCTCAGCTCACCTAGAAAGAGCATGTGCAAACCAAAGTGAAGAAGGCTCAGAATCTATAGTGGGCCTGTAGGAAAGCCTATGATGCAGTGTAGGGCCTGAGGCCCAAAATGGTCTAGCAGCTCTACATCATTCGACCATCCATCACCTTTGCATCTCTAGTGTGGTCGCCCGGCTGTCAGACGGCTAGTGCCAAGAAAAGACTAAGCAGAATCCAAAGACTTGTATGCTTAAGGGTAACAGGGGCGATGTGCACTACTCCTTAAGGGTGGGGAGGCACTCACTTGCATTCCTCCACTTGATTTAGTGGTTTGGGGTAAGGCAAGATTAGCCTTGAATCGACTCTGGAGTCAGATGTTGGACCTACCTTCACCCCAGTCAAGTGCACAGCAGCATATTGATGCAGCTTCAGAAATTGGATCCCCAAATTTCATAAAGGGGGTCGATGTTATGAGGCCAGCAGTTACAAAAGTGGCTCCTAAAATAGCATTCATAAAACGTTTTTGGAGGTTTACCACAATAACAAAAAGAAAAGGCAGACATATTTTGTACATCAATTTTATTTTAAGACAAATCATGAAACTAACATTGCATCTATTTGTTCATTTTAGACACTTTTCTTTAGTCTGTTCAATTTATAGAGTGTATTATGTACATAATTACACTAGTTTACATTCTTTTCAGAAAGAAAACAATTTGTAAAACCAGATTCAGCTGTCTAGGTTTTCTAACATATTATTATGGCCATGGGGCAAAAATATAATGGTACATGGATGGACATTTATATATTTATCTTGCAAGGAAGGACTTCATGGAGTGATACAGTTTGAGAACTAACTAGAGTTATGATAAATAATAATAATTATTATACAAAGTGTTTTAGTCCGTATATGTAAAGAGATTTTTCGGATGATATTTGTTACTTGTCTTATCTCTTGATAGTTACAATATTAACACAACTTTTCAGAATATGCAAAAAAGAAATCTGCATCATGAAAAGTTATGGGAAATGTCATGTGTAATATAATCCTTTCACATATGAAACTTTTAACATTTTGAAGATCAATATTCATGTAAACTGTACACAAAAATTCAGTTTCTACCTCAGAACAAAATCTGTCTCCACTAGAAAGAATAATCATTTAATGCTGTTCTGGGAAATAACTAATATTTATTGTAGGAAATGTAAAAAAGAAACAAATACACACTGTGGCAATAATGCAGAGTTTCTAAATATTACAGTAGATGGTACACATACTTGTCACTGGGCTTTAAATGGTTAAATACTTGAAAATGTTATTCTACTTTACAAAGGCACAGTTGCTAAAGAAACATTAAAAGTTATTTTAAAAAAAATTTTACTTTTTTCAAAGTTATGAAATTTAAAACAAAATTTAAGAAACAAATTACTTTCACATTTCAACTAGGTCTTACAGTCTAACAAATGGGACAACAGCAAAACAGTGTATCGAAGACAAAAAATGGAAGCCATTTGGTTCGTGCATAGGCCTAGCATTTCGGAGCAGACCTGTACGCACAGGGTAGAAAATGTTTTTATTTCACAAATCACCTATCTTTAACAAATTTCCTACCGCCCCTCCACTGCATTTGAGCATGACACATTGTTTTTAACCAAGCATTTAAAAGTTGATCATTAAAAAATAGTATAGAAATAAAGTAGCATACAGAAAACATGAAATAAATGGGCACTCAAAAAAATTCTATGAAGAAAGACAAAGGGAACCAAACATAATCATTAATTACCAATAAGAACTAGGAAAATAATTTGATAAGACTGTGAAAGAACAAGCAGTACAAGCAGCAGAACACACAACTGAATACCAACCAAAACCAGATAATACAGAATGGTTTCCTAAATAAAGGAAAATAACTACAGACGTGACGTACACAGCACATAAAAAATGGACTGATAGGCAAACTGGAATCAAAAGACTAAAATATAGAGGACTTTGGAAAATAGCCCATAAGATATGTAACAATAAAGGAATACAGATAACTGTATAGAGAATACAGGAGAAAATATTGAGAACAACATCATGACAGCACCAAGAGAGGTTGGATCATTAGAGGCAAGGTGTAAACCTCATACAAATCTCTGTAGAGGCATAAATGATGAGATCATATCTAAAGAAGATGATACAATGAACAGGTGGAAAACCTACTGTCAGGATATTCTAAACATTGCAATATTCAAACATAAAACTTTCTTCAATAGTACTCAATGACATAGACCCTGAACAGCAGGAAACGGAAAATGAACTGCAAGATATGTTACACACAGAACTAGCAATACAATCATCCAGTAATAATAAATCAACTGGCATAGATTACACTCCTTATACAAACTCTAGAGCACAGGAGGGCAACTTAGTAATAAACATACTACACAGAATAATCAAGGGGATATGGACAGAAAAGAAAGTACCTGCAGATTGGAAAACAAACATCACAGTCAAAATATACAAAATACGGGCAACAAATTACAGTGTCACAACTACAAAGAAGTATCATTAAAATGTACAGGATACCAAATATAACTACAGTTATTAATAACAGACTTAAAAAGTAAACTGATGATGTAAATGGTGAATATAAGGCACGATTCAAGTCAGGAAAAACCAACTATTGATGAAATTTTCACAGTCAGAATTTGCTGAAACAAGCCTGGGGATACAATATAGAAATACACCAGATCTTCATTAACTTTCAGAGTGCCCCTTTGATAGCATATGAGGAAATAAATTATATTAAATAATAAAGTTTTTTGGAATTCCAAATAAATTGACAAGGTTAATAAAGGCAAATAATGGAAGACTGAACCTATCATGTTAAGACAGGACTCATGATTTTAAGGTGGGAAATGGTTTGAAACAAGGAGATGGACTGGCACCCAACCCCCTTACTAAAGCAACTGAGTAATAAGACAGCTGTCAAATCCAGAATCAGTACAACTAATAGGACATGCAGATGGCATAAACAGCACAGGAAGAACAAAAAGAGCTATTCTGAAGTCTACAAAGAAGTGAAAGAGAGAGCAGAAGAAGTAGAACTCAGCACCACTGCTGAAAAAACAAAATCAATGGCACAAAACAGGAATACAAGAAGATGAAGTGAAATATTGATGGTTACTGATCATGACATTCAAGTTGTTTAAGAGTTAAACATTCCTAGGAACTGTAATGATGAAACTGAAGATATTAAAGCCAAATTCTAGCTGTTAATAAACCCTATTACTTTCTGCAAACTACATTTACATCTAAACAAATCCATCAAAATAACAAAATAAGACTAAAAAAAAAAAAATCAGGTCAGTGCTGAGCTGTGGAAGTGTAACCTGGACCCTAATATAAATGACCGAACATGTGCTACATGCATTTAAAAATATATATTAAAAAGGATGTATGGCCCAGTACAAGAGAAAGAACACTGGTGCCTGAGATGGAAGAGTGAAATTTACAGTCTTTACAAATACCTTAACATCACTGATGATATTAACATTAGAAGACTAGGATCGGCAGATAATATCATAAGAATGGAAGACAAAAGGATCCTAAAAAAACTTCTTAATGGGAAATTCCACAACACAATACCAGTAAGAAGCCAAATACACAAGATGGAAGGACATCGCCCAAAGGAATGCATTACAGCTCCTAGGAGTATGAGGAAGGAGAAGACAAACTGGGGATACAGATGAATGGAGGCGCCTTGTGAGGGAGACCAGGGCCCACAAGGGGCTTTTATCAACATACATGGATGGATAGTAGAAAGTGTTTAAAAGTCAAAACAAAACTCAAATTTAAAAACTTTCAAGTGCACAACTCTGATATCAAGAATTCAGTAACAACTTAACATGTATATATCAAGGCATACAAAATATTCAATCTCTCACAAACATAATTTTTCACAACATGTCAAAAAATGCTATGTTCTTTTTATCAAGAATCCTTTTTATATTTTCTTGCATTTTATAAAATCTTAAATCCTTCTGCTGTGTATTTCAAATTCCTCTGTGGCATACTAACTGAGAAATGCAAGTTTGAAATATGCTTGTCAACAGAATGACATAAGAGACTGACAACGAACTTAAGTGTGACCAATGCAATGACAGCAAGTCCATCCCCTTACAAAATTGCCATGCGCACCATGAAAGCCACATTGGCAGCAAGTTATAAAATCATATCATTTGCCACACCAAAATTTTCTTTAAACACCTCTCAAGTCAGATAAAACCTATATAATTTACGAAATAAATACAACACAATATCCACCCCCCCCCAAGGGTTTTCCATAAAGGCCAGTCATGTTAGGTTAATTATAAGTTATTCATCCCTGCAGTTCTGTGTTGTTGTCCCATTTGCTACTGCTGCAATGGACACATCCACTTAATTATGATGTTAAAATTTGTTATATTTCAGTGTCTTAAAACATGCACTGTACACTGAAACCAAATTTACAAGCCTAGTGATGATAAAATTCAATGGTAAAAAGTGACTGAGTACAGTACAATTTCTTTCATGCAGAATTACATTTGTACTAGCAGCCACAATGAAGACTTAAGGGATTCTGAGATAGGAAAATCACATCAATATGCAGGAAAGCATACATGACTGAAACGGGTAACTGGTTACATTACAATAACATTATAAATTATTGTCACTAGGAATATGTTAATTACAATGTTCAAATGTGATGCAAATGTTCTTATGCTGGGCATGTAAGTAAATGAAAACTGAGTCAAGCAGAAATCACTGTCATGGTTCCTATAAATATGGTAGGCATGTCTTTTCAAAGGCAGGTGAGTACATGGAGAGAAGGATACAGGAAAATGCGTGTATTCTGAATGCAACAACTCCGAATGCAGTGGTTGTGGTGAACAGTATATTAAAACCAAACACCACATTTCCCAGCGTGTAAGACATGGCCATTCCTAAAAAATGATTGTGAAATCAGAATATGTCAAATATATTATACATTGGTAGAAATAATTAAAATGAAACACACCTTCCTACATTGCATTTACTTTATTATGTAAGGTAGAATTGTTTACTTTCATTAGTAAATAAATAATTTTCTTGTAATTAATTAATTAATAAGTAATACATTTTGTTTTCCAAACAACCAAAAAAATTAGAAGAAATATTGCTTAATTTTAATTTCTAAAGCATTATTCATCTTATACACTGAGAAATACGGAAGCATGCAAGGAGTCCAGTTGTACTGCTTTCTTCACAACCATGTCACAGGCTTCACTATTTTCTTGCCAACAGTTAATGCACACTATTTGTAAGCTAATCACTTTTTTACTAAAATTCTGAAGTGTTTTGATGTTTGTCTACGCCATCTTCAGGGAGTTCGTGTCTTCAAAAATTTTAGGTGTTTTAACCCTTCAACTTTTTAACAGCATAATTATAGCTGAAGCTCTTTGATAATTGTAAAAACTGATACAGATGAGAACACTCAAAACTATGCTTTACGTGTGAAGACCTGGTCAACAGTTTAATCATTTTAATACATACACCAGTGTACAGACCTCAATTGTTATTATAAAGTGTGGATTCTGTGTAAAAATGTTTGCCTTAGAATCAATTAGTACTTGTGTTATTTTGATGTGTTATAAAAAACAGTCAAAAATTGGCATACACAAATGCCAAGACACATCAGAGTTATAGTTAAAAAGTGATGAGAAGTATGACGCACAATGTATACAGCACCAAAATGTCACAGGCTTGGTACTCTATGATACCACTTAACATGTCATTACGAAAAATTGATATCATCAGTCAGCCATGTGAGCTCTTAGCAAGTCTGAATATCAGAAAAAGGTCTGTTTCAATGTATGTGATACAAGCTGCTCCACAAACTCCAAATATTTAAGTCAAGAAGCAACCAAAAACACTGTATGAATGAGATTATGTTGAAAGAATCACAAATTAGTACCAAATGTAGGTAGCATGTAGCACATATTTAAAGATGTTAAGTGGGTAAGAAGCTCACGGTATGTAACCAAATTCTAATACAGGTGTGCTCTTCCACCAGAGCATGCTGGCTCCAGTCACAGCACTGGCTACAATGCGATCTTTTTAATTTCATGTTATAAGATTAATATACTGCACCACACCTCTGAAGCAAGATTCAAATATGTTTGAAGCACCCCTAATTCTGACATCATTTGTGATCACCGTAATGTAAAGCAGAAGACAACATTACGCAACACTTGGAATATCCCTCACAGTCTATTTCCCTTGCATTCCAAAGAAGACAACTGACATGTAAGTATATTTTCTTGCATAAATCTTCAGGGTTGACTCTGATTCTTAAAAGCATATAAATATATTACAAACATGTCATGTTCTATCAAACACAGAGAGGTTTATCACAGGCACATTTTCAGCAATCTTCAGTATACAGCACAACCTGCAAGTAAATATGAAGTCTGGTATCAATATTCTGATTACTGACAAGGTATAGGCTCTTTTACCTTGAGCAGTTACTACATTACTTAGCTGATTCACATATTCTTTATCATCAAATCTATCATTCCACACTGAATGAAGGTACTCATTCTTTCATAATGCAGGATTTGGGATTCTATATTGCTGATGAGTCAAGTCTTCTGAGATGCCAAGACAACTGGTAAATTTACCAACATTTTGGAGGACAACAGTCCTCAACCTGTAAGTCAGACAGTGTAGGTACAGACTGCTTGATCCTGACCTTCCATCATACCCTTCCTATTCATTCTCATATATCTATTTATCATTCTGACTAAATTGAGGGTTCTGGTTCAAATGTAGAGTTTAGTGCTGGAGCACTGCAGAATCCATAGTCAACTCACAGATTTCTCAACTAATCAGGTTCTTTACTTCAGAGCCTTTACATATAATTACAACAGTGCACACATAACTAAAACATCCTGTAACATGCTTCCTAGTTCCAAAACTATAATATATAAAACCAACAGTGCACTCATAACCCCAGTTTCCTCCAAACATACTAGTCATTCAACCAGCTGTTTTTCTGAATACTACACCACTTATCTAAAAACGGTTTACAATACAAAATCCTAACTCAGCTCTGTTTAAAGACAAAATATAAGCCTCCTCCCATACACACTTCACCTACCAACAATTACCTTGATTAAAACAGTTAAAATCAATAGACTGCTCAGAATACAGAAGAAAAAAGAAAAAAATATTGTCTCATCCACTTGCCATAATATCTACTAAAGAAATCGTCATATACAGGGTGTCCCAGGAGGAATGTGCCAGACTTTGGGAGGGTGTTCCTTATGTTAAAGTATACCGATATAACCCAAAACACCTATGTCCAAAGTTGAACGGTTACGGAGATAATGGCCAG
>Ga0123354_10010611_pt1 | contig 14208 bp, 9 predicted proteins | sample TergutLab28metaG_2_FD_97872 | JGI IMG/M metagenome (GOLD analysis project Ga0123354, IMG submission 97872) | Labiotermes labralis P4 segment gut microbial communities from Petit-Saut dam, French Guiana - Lab288 P4 | ecosystem: Host-associated > Arthropoda: Insects > Digestive system > Gut ... | reverse complement strand
TTTGACGCCTAATGTCAACTATAGTGGTCGTACCGCACCACTAACCTCTAAAGTTGCATTTTATATATTTATTCAACAAATATAGGTACTGAATATTTTAAACATGGTATATACTCTCCGTTTCTTTCTCTTCAAAATGCAGTTTGTTTCGTAATTCTAATGTATTTGGTTCCTGTATCATTCACATTTTATATACAGGGTGTGCTAAAATTAAAAAAAAATTCCGGCGCCAAAAGGTTAAGGAAATATTGTGCCAGAGTGAAGACAGGAGATGATGGGCTTGGGTACAGGCCAGTGGTGGCTTTGTGAACATGATATTGAACTTATGCTAATGTGGTTTATATTTGAATAAATTGATTCTATTTCTTTAATATAAATTCATTATCTATCTTAAGCTGTAATGTTGAGGTGTAATGAAGAGTGTTATGCACATTTTCGTTATGTTCTTGAAGGAAGGAGATTTCAAAGAATTACCTAGGCATAGACAGGAAGATGGTATTGAATTGGATACAGGTTGGCGAGGGGGTGTAGTAAGCAACCCAGTGGATGATAGTTGTGAGTATGAGCTATCGGCATTTCAGAAATTAATCTGCCACACCGAGTTAGCACATTTGTATCATATACAAATTGTAACATGAGTAGAATGAAGCAGCGTAGTATCTTTGTATGTTCCGTAATAATTTCTGTGTGTTAGTAAATTATTAAAAATTCCAGTTAAATGCAGTTGATGACCCATGTAGGTTTTGAAACACGTAGGAGACTGTAATGATATATAATGATGCTGTAAACAACCTACTCTAAGTGTGCATAATTGGACTTTTTAAAGGGAGATAAATTAACATATTTATTTTCTCTGCACAATAGCTATTAAATCAGATGAGAGTTCAAGCAAAAAGTCTGGAGATACTGCAGACCTGCCGATATCAGGCAGCAAGCGACCAAGGGATTCTTCTGATAATGAGGCGGAGAAACCTGAGGTGAAGAAACTATGCCTTGAGGAGTCCACACCTCTCGAAGGGGACCTCAGTGATATCAGTGACGACGATGCTGACGAAATCCTCAATCGGGAAGATAGTGTAAGTAGTGGAGCATACTGTGCATTAGGAATGCTACTTGTAATACGGACATGTGTGGGGGACCTGGTGATCCTATGGAAAGATACTGAGCTGTCATTTGGTTAGTTCTTAGTGAGATCCTCATCATGTCTGCGTGCAGTTGTTTCACTCACTGATGAAGCCATTGTGTGAACAGATGAAACTTGGGAATGTAAAGAGTACTGGGTGTCTTTCCCATGGTTCAGACCCCACATAAGCTGTTCTGATATGTGGTTGACCGTGCATCATAATTCAGTGTGGATAACAAACCAACTAGATGTCACTTTTGTGTAATGCTTTATTTTCTCCTTTATAAGTTGCTCAACATGTTTCGGGCAGCTATGTGCCCATCATCAGGAGCTGACGACTGGTCACATGGCGAAAACACTAACCAGTCATCAGCTCCTGATGATGGGCACATAGTTGCCTGAAACATGTTGAGCAACTTATAAAGGAGAAATTAAAGCATTACACAAAAGTGACATCTAGTTGGTTTGTTATGCACGCTGTTGTTTCCTGTCTGCTGAGAATCATTCTTTTGATTATTCTAAAAGTTGGTGTAGTGGGACTTGCATTATGGGTGTTTGCAACTTAGAAATGGATTTTGCACTGTTGTTTAGGTGGGCAGAGGTGTGCATGGTTGACACAGACCCTACTAGAAGGCACTAGACAAATGATGAATGAAACATATACACATACTATATGATAGGGTAGCGTAATGCCCAAATGCTGGTCTTCCCAACATGTGACTCTGAAAACTGGGTATGTGATGTCTCACTAAAACCACACTGTTTCATAATCATGGCAACCTGGGTGTCATTCAATCACAACCCAACTCTGTTGTAATTGTTGAAGCCTGGGTGTGACTCACTCACAAACCAAGCTACGATAACCATGGGATCCTGGTGTGACTCGGTCATAAACTAACCTATCATAAGTGTTGGCAGCTTGGATGTTACTCAGTTACAAGCCAAACTATCATAACCACAGCAAGCTCGTGTGACTCAGTCACAAACCAAGCTTCGTCATAGAAATCCTGAGCATGAAACAGTTATAACCCATCTGTATAATACCCATAGCAAGCCAAATGCGACTTATTTAGTCATGCACTGGACATTGTATAATGTGGACTTTATATGCCTGCAGTTCGTGATTGTTGTCATTTTTTATTTTGATGAAGTCATCTGTGGTATGAGGTCATAGCTCATCACAACATGAAACATTGACTGTGGTACGTGAAATTTTAAACCAGTTGCTGCTTTGCTTAGAGGAATGTAACAGGTACTCATTTACTGATCTGCTGCAGTGGATTTGATCCCTAGCTGGTTAAAGCAGAAACAGTTAAAGGAATTCAGTGACATGCAGAAATCCATATTGACTATTTTTTGATACAGTGATTTGCATTGTCTAGTTTTGACATATGTTATATAGGAATTAAACGTTCCTTTGTTGTTTTTTTTCTCTCCTTCTGAACTTGGTAATATAAGGTCTTTGCTCTTCTGGAATGTTACATGGCATTAATTGGTAGGTACCAACATTTTGAGATGGCCTATTGGACTGCTTGACCCTTGAAGATGGGACTAATGGGCTGTCCCAAAATTTTGGTAACTAACTACCAATTAATGCTGTATAACATCCTAGAAGAACAAAGACCTCTTTTATGCCATAACAGAAGCCCGAAATCACCCGTTATTAACATATATCATTTGTTATCGTTTGGAAAGTTATGTAGCAGTTTTATAGTGGTAATTGAGAAAGGTCAACATTTTCAGGATTACTGTTTTCTGAGATATGACACCATGTACATAGTTTGGTGGTTAGGTACAAACATTTTGGAGAAATCTCCTGCGTCCATCTTCAGGGCACAAGAAGGAGGCAGCAATTTCTCTGAAATATTCATTCCTACTTGTCCTAGAAGGCCATGATTTTGATACTCACTTCTGCATAAGGCTCATGTCTCACATGGTCAATGTTGTTTGGACATGCATGTTGCTAAATGTTTTCTTAGTTGTCTGCAATGGCAGTGTAGATGTTGCTGCAGTGTGTGGTCTGAACAGACATGTCTGGCATTGAATTTCTGAGGGCAAAACTGCAGATCAATATGCTTAGTCACCTTGATTCTCTTCAAAAAAGTCGCATCTTGATTGTATGCAGTGGTGTAACATTTTAAAACTGTTCTCACCGGCGGCTGCAATGATGTGATTCATACTCATTGTGAAGTCAGTTGGTTGTCGGGGCCCAAGTCATCTTCCATGAAAGTTGATCCATTTTCACAAGAAGTAAACCACTCAAACAGCTGAACACTTTCTCTCAATGTACATTGGTTAGGCATTTTGTATGTTTCTTTTTCGCTATATTACCCAGTTGTGTGCTGAATTTAAAGAACACGTGTTAGTTATGCCTATCAACCATTTCACAGTGTGATATATTAGAAAAACAAGTCTATACAACCTGGAGCTATGGCCTGGGGAGCTAAGGAGTTGTAGTTAGTTGCTGGCAGAGGCAATGGTTGTTTCTGTTCTCTGAGGAGTTCAGACCGCCTCTGTGACCCACCTAGCCTTCTACTTAATATGTACAGGATGCTTTCTGTGAGGATAAAGCAGCTGGGACATTATGCGAACCACTCACCTCTTCTAGTGATGGAAGTTAAGAATGAGTGGAGCCGTACCTCCACTTCACCATACAGCCCACCCAGCTCTTCATTCGGTTCACACGTCTTAATCCCAACGAATCTAAGTGTTATAACTAGCGGAACAGTAATTTTATAGATAATTGGACACTATTAATATTATTTACATTATTTCACGACTGTTGGAATTTACAGATGTGTTGGTTGTATGGATGCATGTTTGAAAAATGTATGCTGTACTAGCCTCGGTATCGTGTACACAACTTGTCACCTCCGGGGTATAAAACATACACCATGCTCGTGTTAGGTTTTCAAAACTTGTACAATTACAAATTCATCCCCCCATATTCTTACTGTTCGCAATTGGCTAATTGTTAAATTTCACTACTTCCTAATAGGTCCAGAAGTCATAATTTTGAATACTTTAACTCCATTGGTTCCCATTTTGTTTCATTTTCATCACCTGTGTGAACTCTGTCATGCGTCCTACTGATTTCCCTTAATGTGCAAGCGTGACTAATATGGAATCCTTTCTAGCAAGATTTAAGGTGCCCAAAAGCTGTCAAAGTTTACAATGTCAATTGTTCAGAAAAGTTCCCTATGTCATCAATTTTGACACTGACAAATGGCAACCTGCTAGCTCACTATACATGTATCATTGTTTCTGAACATTTTATGGTGTCATACTTGGATGGTGTTATATACGCTAATGTAGACACTATATTTTGCTGCCAGTCTGGGAGCTGAGAGTGAGAGACAGGCAGAAATATATTGAATGGTAAGGAGGCCTCGGTGTGGTTTTTTGCTCAGAGTACCACTGAGGGTACAGAGTATTAACCAAAATCTGTAATGGGCCAGTTTGGAAAGAAGCGTTATTACAATGAGGCTAATAAAGACTGGCTGTGGTATGGATAGTTATAATATGTTTCTTGGTTGGGGGGCAGTTTTTTGTTTGTTTGAAATTTGGAGTTGTCTTTCATTCAGTTGGGTTACATATTGGCTTTCCGCTACAAGATTATGTTGCGGGATGCAAACTGTGTCAGGTATGAATTTTCAAGAGACTGTTGTAATAAATGAAGCAATGTAATTATTTCGGCACAGTTTGTGAAACAGTACACTGCCTGTTTTTGTGTATAACAATTTCAGCTCCAGAATCTTTATGTCAGACCTTGTACATATTGGTTTGGCACTGTGTTTGTTTTAAACATCTTTCATTGCCTAACACCTGTTATGTTCTGGGCTGCTTTGTACATATGTGAAACATTTATGTGTGCTGTTTGTGGCAGTGAAGTTCCATAATTAGTGTGTTGGGCATGGTATTCATGTTCATCATTGCATTGACGGTAAGTTGAAATCTGTATGTGTGAACCTGTGGTCTCTGCAAATGACACTTGATTATCATTCTGAGGGTTCTGAGTTTGGTGCTTGATCGACACTTTCACCTAAACCAAAGATAAAACTGTGGATGTGAAGAAAACTGGGACTTTATGTGGTCTGGGGTCTGCATTAAGCGGTCTGTTTCCACCATAGACCATCATGCACCTTGTCACCTCTTGTTAGGTGTAATAGTGGGGGCTGTTTGGGTTCTTCGTCCTCAGAAATGGAGAGAAGAGAGGAAGGTCAAACAGCACCTGTCTGGACCCATTTGAATTCAAACGTTCACAGATCATGTATATGTGTTTAATTTAAAATATATTCTTGTGATCTTCCAGTTAACTTTGAATGGTGTGAAAACAGAATCTGTAGTTGACATATGTTGATGCAGGTAGTGTAGTCCAAACAGTATCCACCATTTTTAATTACATTGACAAAACATGAACAAGCTGTCTATGGTATGGTGGGTTGTGATGGGAACAGTAATTATAAGAACAAGGCCATTGGTGTGTTTATATAGTTGTGAGTTGTGGCTAGAAACATGCACTGTTTTCAGCATACTGTGTTAGCCAGTTAGTGCTCTGTCTTGTGGGATGTGATGCCTTTTGTTTGGTGGATAAGTATCTTACCACTTCTCTGCCAAACTACACGGTGTGGCATTCCGCAATGCTGTAAGTATAATATTTACCATCCTCAGAGCCCCAAATCTCAAGTGTTTCAGCCTGCATTCCAGCAAGTGCTGTAACGAATTCTTCCTTTTAGTTTTCAACACTGCGAGGTTGGCTACTGCAATTAGTACTTGTTCAGTTGTTGTCGCGTTGGCAGGTGGAAGAGTTGGCAGTTGCCGTGGAGGGTAATGCTGTAGCACTAGCACTGCCACATGGCACCACCGACGGGCCTGCAGCACCGCTCTATCACAGAGGCACAGATGAGCACCTAGTAAGATTACTGGCTTTCATTCCTTGCAAGGTCACATGATGCTAGGGAGGGTACATGGTGTTTGTTTAAAATTTGAATAGTTTATTGCATGTAGATGTGCTAAATTATTGTGTGATATGCCACATCAGAGTTGGGTCAAGACGTTCTGTGTCAGAAACCTGCACTGTCTTTATAACATGAGACAACACCAAGTCTGATGATGGAGACATAACAGGCCCCTGAAACAGTGATGTTTAAACCTAACTTTGATGTGATTGATAAACCAAGATAATTTTAGTACATGGTTTTCATTTGTTATTTACTTTCCACGCTTGTTAATGGGAAAACAGAGATTTGCCGTGCACTTTTTGCTATGAGAATGTTATTGTTAGGGATCCATAATCCCTTGCTATGTAATTGTACTGTCTGAAGAATCCTGTGCTTTTGCATAGCTTTGTGCATGGACCTGTAACAGTAAGTCATGTAATTTGCAGTTTTTCCCAACTAAATCTCGATTCTCGACCACCTTTTTAGTTCCAACCTCATTCCTGTAGCTGCATCAGGCAAATATTTTACAAACAGAATGTACGCCAGCTGTTTAAGAACATACACAGAACTCCTGCCATCTGTTGTTCATGTAGTTTAATTATTAGAAGAGATGTAGAGAAGTGGAAGGAGCAGATATATATGAAACTCAGTGTGTGATCACACCATGGCACTAAATTTTAAAGTTGCTGGTGAACAACATGTGATGGTGGACCTGTGTGGGAAATCTGTTTTGTCAGAAGCCTTCTAGCAGAGAATAGGAAGAAGTTAAAGAGAAATAAATTTGTTTTTATTATTTATTTATTTACTGCAATTGGGTTGTCACCCGGTGGCAGTGGTTATTTTACATGTAAACAAAACATGAAATTGGTTACTACTAGATTTAAGTTGGGAGTGCTACATGAGAAGCATGTAGTGGCAACTTGGAATGTTGGGAACCATATCAGCATTTGCTTATAGACACAGGGAAACCAAAAAACCCTGTGTCAAGGTGGCCGGTCGCAGGACCTTCCGAGTACTGACTTCTAGACAGCAGTCCGGCATCTAAAGTAAAAAACAGCAATACACACAGTACAGCAAATACACATAAGATGACAACAACACACACAAGACAACTACAACAATACACACGGCCAACCAACAACAATTACACACAAGACAACTTAAAACTAGCAACAAATACATGCAAGACAAATTAGAATACAACATGTACAGAAGGTAAAAACACCCAAGTAAGAAAGTACTGTGTTCAGTTTATTGTAATTGTTAAGTTTATTGTAATTGTTAATAAATAAGGAAAAGAAAAGAGAAAGAAAAAAAAAGAAGTAAAGGTGGTTGTTTTGTGTTCATGTGGAGTTTATGTTTCACTAACAGAGGGTGGAAAATACACAGTACTGTTTGAGTACATATGTTCTGGTAGTCACAGGCCATTCCCTGCAAAAAGTAAAATAGAGAAATTTGTATATCATTGAACGTTATAAAGATTTCAGCTATCTGACGTCATGTAATTTATTTCAGTAGGTTTTTCCACAAAACTAACACTTGTCTTCTGGTCTAGTTGCCTTCATACTTCCCAGAAAGCCATAAAACCTGAAGTCTTGCATGTAGCTGGTTCTTGTATTCTTCAACAGGTAACGTTATGTTTGTCAAATAAAGAAGAACATGTAACGTGAACAGGGGAGACAAGAACTGAGAGGCTTGAGGTTTTCACAGTAGTGCTAATGAAAATGTTTGTTGTTTGTAATGAGCTGTGTCAGGGCTATATTTTGTGACATTTCAAGGGATTCTAATGCCTTCAATATTCTGGGACTGAAACTCCAGTGACATGGTCTTACATCCCATAAGACTTGAATTTTTGAGATAAGAAATATCTGAAAACATGAAAGGAGGAGACAATTTTGAAAGCGTAGATGTACATGAGAGGATAATAGTAAAATTGACTCTAAATAAATAGATTGTGTGTGGATTGTATTTAAGTAGCCACAATAGCATTTTGCATATGTGGCAGTTGAAGGTCTGTCCACCATGATTGTAGTTGTGTTTTCATTAAATTAACAAGGAAAAATGATAACCGTACAGTTGTTAGGTAATGTAAGGTAATTGTCTTTGTATCATGTGACTTTGAATTGGGATGCATGATTGTTCCATGTTTATACTTGTTTGTGGTGTCATTTTTGTTGCTATAAACCAGTATACAGTGCTGTAGATGTCTGTAGCTTTGGAATGTACTGTACTAACAGTAGGAGTACAATTTTGTTTTGTATGATTATGAGCTTGCATGGGACTAATGTGTTGTCAGGCGATCGGCCACTTCAGGGGCAAGTTAACAGCTATTGAAATTGAAATGCACCCACATAACATCAACAGAGAAGATGGCCTGACCCTCAGCAAATCTTGGAAACCACTTCTACACAAGCTTAAGGAAAGGAGACAGCTACCAAATACACAATAGTTCGACCTCACCCTGACATGTGCCCTATTTCCCTCACCCCTCCACAGCCTGTTTCTGTATTCTGAACCGCCCCTAACCTGTCACCCTCCTTCCTGTTGGTTCAGATTGTTTTCGATCCAAACCTTTTCCTGTATAAATATTCCATCTTTTCTCAAATCCAGTCATACTTCATACCTACCTGCCTATGAAGATGGAACATACAGAGTGTTGCGAAATGTCGGCATATAAAATTCAGACACCGGGGAATTACCCAGAAGTTAGCATGCAACATTGGTGTTTAACTCATCTGTGGTGTATCTGTTTAGTTGAGAATATTTTAATGTTGAACTTTGTTGTTCATGAACTGTGTAGTCTTTAAACTATTATTTGTCCTGCATTTTGTTCATGAGACTTCAACATGCACTTAGTTTTCTCGGTATTTACTTTCAGACAGCGTCCTTTGTAGTGCCTAATAAAACCTTGTATTTTTTTTATGTATGTATGTTTTCATTCGACATAAGGGAGATTAAGAAGATGAGGCTGGACAAATATTTGGCAGGTGCCTGGTTCGAATCTTGACTGCTGCACCGACTGGGCTGGGGTTTTTGCGATATTCTTCAGTCTCTCTGGACAAGTTCTGGGACAGTACCATAATTCAGGCCACAACTACTTCTTTCTGCATCCTTTAGAATTTATTATTCACTGTTATTCATCCATTTGATGTTATATAGTCTGAGGGACTGAGTGTCATTGAACTGCCAATAAATAGACAAATATATAATGTAGGGTTCATGTTGGTATTAGACTAATCATATGAAGAAGGATTAGATGGGTAGGACTTGTAGCATTGTATATTGGTGAGGTGAGAAATGTGCGTGAAGTCTGTCAGAAACCTGAAAGGAAGAGACGCTAGGGTACCTGAGTGTAGGTAGGATAATATTAAAATGGATCACCCAGAACTTTGATGTAATGATTTGAACTGGATGCAACTGGTCAAGATTAAGGTCCAGTGAACCATGAAGGCTCTTAAAAGATGGGGAATTTTTTGACCAGATGAGCAGTTGTCAGTTTCTAATCAAGGTCTTTACCCCATGAAGTTCATTAGTTGTTTTGGCTAGGAAGTATAGTTGACACTACTTTTTTAATCTTCTAAGTGTGTCCTTGTACAATATCTGATGTATTCACAGCAGTGATGATTTTTATTGTGGTCTTGTGGGTTATGACATCAGCAGTAAGATAGGTGAATGTAGATGTTTTGTGGTTTGGAGGAACATACTGCTTCTGTATTCAGGGTGCAGAAGACTAGGGCTAGGTGTCTTAAGGCTGTATGAGAGGGGGACACATACTAACCTAGAAAGCGGTGAGGAGATAGAGCCCTGCCTGGGCCTGTGGGTTTGTGTACAGGCACATGTGAAACTGTGTCTTTTTGAGGGCCATCACGCAGGAAAAGTAATAAAGTGATCATATGTCGAGGCAGTGCATCGTAATGTTGTAATGGGAGGCGGTAACTATTGTGTGTAAGACTGAGATCTGATTCTGTCATATATTGAAGGTAATGTATGTCAGTGGGCAGTAATGAAGTGGAAGGCGAGACGACAGCGGGTACTGCAATGCCCACTTTTGTTGAGAACATTTTGTGTAGGTAACACTGCTTAGTGTATAATGTTACTGTATCCAGCATCGTATCCTACTACAAATGAAGTTGCCTGTCCATTTACTGGTATTAGGTGCTCTGGATGATGATTGTGTTTATCAAGTTTGTTTTGAAATTTAAGTAGGTGCTGTGGCTACTTTAAAACAACTGAAATTTTATAACTCATTTCTGGTGGTGACCTCCAGTATGTCATTATTTAAGTTGTGTTTGTATATGACAGGCTTGCAGTGTAGATGGTCCTTATTTGATCTGACAGATGTTGCTTGTTGCTTCAGAGTGCTATTGTTCCACACAGCCAGCTGAGTGAGGTATGTTTATATAAGAAGCAAGCTAACAGGTAGTGATTGTCAGATAACATAAGGACCTTATATTTCAGCACACACATATTTCCCTTTTTTGTTTGCATGCCTGTACCAAATCATTGTTTCTTCTGTTATAGTAAAGTAAAGTTCACCCTTGAACAGGCCACGAAGGCCCAGAGGGGGAGTAGAGGTGTAGACCTACTTTTTCCTTAACCTCAGTGCTAGATGGGGTTGGTGGTCAATGCCACGCCTCAGCTACTTTACTCCTGGGAAAGAGCTGGTACCTGTGGTATAGGAGGCTGGGTGGGCCCCAGGGCCGGTCTAGGCAGGTGTGGAAAGTCTCGCCCTCAGCGAGATTTGATCCCTGGACTGTCTAGCCCGTAGCGAGTCACTATACTGACTGAGCTATCCCAGCCCACTCTTTTGTTACAGACTGGATATTATTAATTTTGATTTGTTTATTTGTCTGCTTTTGCACTGCTTGCCATTGATATTTTAATGCTGAGTTGTTATTTTATGAAGATGATGGTCTCTTGAATTTCATGCTGTATAGTTTGGTAGATATGTACCTGCTGCCTCTATGCTAAAGATATAACTACCAGGCCAGAGACTTTCACAGTGTGAGGACGGAGGCATTAAATACGTGTCAGATGTTTGTATGTACCAACCAAATTACATGAAGTTTGCAAGATTTGAGGTTTCCACAGTGATGTTGCTGAGGATTCAGAGCATCTTGGATGTGTTGCATTGTAGTTAGGTTAGTGTTTTCCATTACTTCAAATGAATGTAGTGTGCCTTCATGTTCCATGGGTTAAGGAGTGTAAGATAAAGCACCACATTCCTTTACAACACCAGAAAATGCTGACCTAGCAATACAGCATCAACATCTCAGAAGTCCCAAATCCTATGTGAAGTTTGTTTTGACTACCACAACTCGTGTAGCCATGCTGAATTGATTTACATATGGGACACTGGTCATTTTCCTGTGCCCTGAATGTGGCTGGCAGGATGTGTGCAGGCACCGCTGATGCAGATTCTTGCATTGTGTCTTAGCTGCTTCCTCCAACCCCTGTCTCCTCTTTGCCTGTTTACCTGCATGCTGGCAGCATTAGAATGGGCATGTGCCTGTATATCACGAGTGGAGCAGTAGTTGGCCTAGAGGTAAAGTACTGGACTTCCAGCTAGAAGAACTTAGGGGTAGAGTTAGCCCTTTATTGACATGCCTGGCTTTTTCATTTGCCTCAAAACAAAGTTGGAACTAGCTCAATACTTTGTTCTATACTGAATTAAATGCACTAATATGATTTCTAGGTTGCCACTTCCTGGCACTTATCCTTTGTGTCACCATTTGTGATTATTCTGTCATGTCTCATTAGAGCTACACAGTTTTGTGGTTCTTATAGAATGGTTGAAAGTAATATGCAATTCTCACAAGGATTTATATCCTTAGTTTTATATCAGCCATGTATTTTTACTTTTTCCTGAAGGTCTCTAACATTGGTGCATTCATTGTATGAGTGGGCATTGTGGTATACAGAATATTTCAAGAGCTAACTGTGTTTCTATCAGGTAAATGTAATCTGAGGGTAGAGATCAGCTCGATCCATCAGAACATGTGTTACGTTATTACTGTTACCTTATGATGCAAGCAGAATCAGCATCTGGAACTTGTATCTGTTAACTGTGCCCCAGAGAGTGGACAGTGTCCAACATAGCACTTGCATAAAGTACTGCAGGGTTTTAAAATAATGTTTATGTATGTCACTTTAACTGTAGGTTATATTATAAATATTGTGAGTGTAGAAGTGTCTGTAAATTATCATCAGACAGAAGTGTATATTAAATAATGTAACTATAAACTTGCCTCTATTCAGTGCCAGGATTAAGAATGAGTGGGGCTGGGCCTCTTTAAGCCCTGTATGCCTTTATGGCATGGACAGGGACAACTTTACCTTTTTACATATTGTGTTCCTTATTAGGAAATTGGGGCTGCACTGGGTGGAGAGACCGCAGTGCCAGTTTCACCAGCTGTAGCTGTCGGAGCAAGGGAAGTGCTAGCCAGGGAGCCAGACAAAGAAGCATCAGAGAGGGAGGAGAAGCTACCATCTGCTGTGGTCCAGGAAATTAATTTGGACTCTCGGTAAGTGTGCTGGATTAAGAGAGGAACACTGCAGATTTAGATGTACTGGTGATGCGCGTGAAAACTATCGTGATTACTTTTAACTGGAGTTCAGTCTGTTAAACTGCCACCCATTTTTAGGTACTTTACAAAATTATGAAGAGCAACTATTAGCTTCATCATATCTGTCTGTCCGTCTGCATGGAACAACTGGGCTCCCACTGGATGGATTTTCGTGAAATTTGATAGTCGAGTATTTTTCATAAATCTTTTATGAAAATTCAAGTTTCATTCAATTTTGTCAAGAATAATGGATACTTTACATGAAGGCATATGTACATTTATGATAGTATCTCATTGAATTCTTCTTAGAATGGGAGATGTTTTGGATGGAAATTGTAGAGAAAGTCAAAACACACATTTTATGTTCAGTAACTTTTTTTCTGAAAACTGTCCCGTTTGTGAGATGATGTGCAAAAGTGTGGTATAGCCAGACAGCCCACAGATGACACTGTAATACAGCACATACACTTTGCATGCTGGATAACTATGGTTACAAAACACAGTGCCTTCGTTGTGTTACAGTGCTTGATGCTGAAGATGATGGCTCTGTTATTCTCTGAAACGTCGAAAATTCACCCAGTGGCACAGTGTCAATCGCAGAAGACTTAAACCTTCATTCCTGTTTTCAGATAGTAGTTTCATTATGGAAGATTTTCATTATTTTTCTCAGTCAATACAAATACATTCTAGGGCAGCATGTCACATTAGGAACAACAGCTATATTATACTTCTTTTCAAAACTTGTTGTTCATTAGTGATCCTACCATTCTCTGTTACGTAGTCTGAGGTGTTGAATGCTCCATTATATCAACCATGAATAAATGAGCAGTTTCTTTAATGGCAGACTTGCTTGGTTTCAGTAGAGCCATTCCTGTTGTGCTGTATAGGATCACAAATATAGGTAAAGTTAATGTCAAACACAACTTGTAATGTTTATATTGCTAAGTAGTTTTGACAGAGCTATGTAAAAACTCCATAGCAATATAAACATTACAAGTTGCGTTTGATTGTAACTTTACCTATATTTGTGACTTATTTGGTGTTGTGTGTAGGTGGTAGAGTAAGGAATGAAAAGGCACTGTCCAGTGAATTGGAGAGGAAATCATCACATTTATATGTTATTATAAAATCTTACTTGAATTTTTTTTTATTGCTGTCATTAATGTTGTGTATTTTTTTCAGTCAGTGGATTTGACTGACAGAAATTTAGTAGTGTATTCTGTGTCGTTCATTTTCTCAGTAACTTTGTTACAGAACTGTACTAATGTCTTCACGTATAGAAGAAAGGCAGCAAGATGAGGAGACAATGGACAACTTAGACTTTGAAGAGATATCGGATGAAGAACTTGATCCAGAAGAGTCCAAAACTGGTAAACTTAGCACTAAAAGTTTAACACTCTGCACCAAGTCTTTGAGTTTTTGGTTTTTATTCTTGTTTTTGTGTATTCTGAATTCACGTACAACAGAACTTTGTAATAATACTTGGCCTTGGTGGTGGTGGTGGTGCCTTCTTCAGCGGTGTTTTGTTACATCTTGGCCAAAGACGGGCATGTCTGTGGCTAGTCATTTGGAGTGCTGG
>Ga0123354_10010609_pt1 | contig 14209 bp, 10 predicted proteins | sample TergutLab28metaG_2_FD_97872 | JGI IMG/M metagenome (GOLD analysis project Ga0123354, IMG submission 97872) | Labiotermes labralis P4 segment gut microbial communities from Petit-Saut dam, French Guiana - Lab288 P4 | ecosystem: Host-associated > Arthropoda: Insects > Digestive system > Gut ... | reverse complement strand
ACGCTTGTGAGTGCGGTAATGAACCTTCGGGTTCCATGAAATGCGGGGAATTTCTTGACTAGCTGCAAACCAGCTAGCTTCTCAAGAAGGACTCTGCACCATGGAGTAAGTAAGTAAGTGTAATGTTGAAATTGATGGTAAGCTGAATTACTTGGAGACATCACCCAGTGCTACTCTGTTCCCCACATAAGACCATTCTACTTACTGAATGGATGGTGTTTACTTTCATACTGTTGTCTTTCTGTTTTCAGTTCCATGTAATGCGTTATTTTAATTGCTTCAGATTTTTTTTTTTAGGGGGGGGGGCAGTGGTGTGGGGGTGTGGATTGGTGAATTATGTGTACCAGTCAGTAGTTCTGTCATGTCATCCAGCTGGCAGTGTGATTATGGACTTTTGATAATTAATGTGTCACATCTTCAGGTACACTTTGAGCAATAACTAACAGATAAACATTACATTACAGCTCCTTATCTTGGAATTCAGTGACATAATCTTTTGGTGTCCTTATGTCTGCATATTATTTTGTACTACTTACATAGCTAGAAGTTCTGTCAAATGGACATAGAAGAAACAGTAAAGTAAATTAAATTAATGTTCCTACATCTTTACCAGGCAGGCATTTGGCATATAGTACATACGTGGATGTTTAATCTAGAGATCATGTCAACATTTGGTCCACACATAACATTTTAAGATTTCAATAAATTTATATTTTGATGGGTTTACACCAATTATTGTTAGCAAATTTTGTTTTGGCCCCAGTCCTTTGTGGTTCCTTAAGTGATGCGCGAACCTGTAAGAGCTGTTCAGAACTGGGCATTATACATAGAAGTTAGATCTCATGAAGTTTCATAATTTCTATTTGAAGATTTTTGTATGATTAATATGTAACACAATGCAAAAAAAGTAACTGGTACATGTGCCATACAATTTTTTCTCTTGATTTTCATTAAAAGAATGATTTATAACACTGAATTGTAATGTTTGTACTGTTGATTATCTGTGTAAGTAATGAGCAACCCAGTGGCTTGCCAGACACACACTTGTGGCCTGTACGAGGTTTTGAACACACATACCTTATGATTCCCCAGCAGAATGAAAACAGTATTTTTTTTTTTTGAGTGATATGGTGAACTATGCACAAATGGTTAAATGTAGTAAACAACTTGACATATCAAGCTTGGTAAACAACATTTTAGTTGTGACAGTATTCTTGCATATTTCGTAGGAACATTGTGTGCTGGAAACTTTCCAACATTTGAGAGGGGGAGGATTGAGTAAAGTACTGAGTGGTAAGCACCATCTTCTCCATTGCTCTTTCATTTTTGTGTGTTGTAATAATAATTATTATTACTACTGTTTATTTCAGTCTTAATTTTATAGAATGGGAGGCTGTCTATTCCTTTAAACAAAGTGTCAGTTACATTGAGAAACCAGATGCCCCATTGTACTGTAGCAGAGGAAATGGAAAACACAAAATGATGACAGTAACGTGTGGTAACGGAATTGTAATGATCCCAAATCTCACAAGAGTGAAAAGGACAAAAGTGGGATAAGTGCCATCTATAACGGAAGTGCTAGTTTTGTTGATTGTGTTAAAAAATGTGTCTCCAGAAATGATAACATTTGTCCATGAAAGATAAATAAGCATTACACTTGCAGTACTTAGAAACAGCCTTCATACTGTAAGCCTTGTCTACAGAAGTGGACTGACATGTGTGAGGACAAATTTTGTATATTTCTGACTATTTATTTATTCGAAATATATTCCATACATCCTAATTGGACAAGACCTTAGTATACAGAAACTGTCAACACATCATGAGAGTAAGTGTGTTACTTAACACACATGTCAAATTAAAATATATTAAAATTCATAACTTAATATTAATAAATAAGGCCGTAAGTATTGTCATAATAAGGTCTGTAATAATTGTAACAGTATGCTTATGGATGCCACAAAGCAGGGAAATGGTGACAAAAGAATGTTTGCATTGCCATTTTACTCTGCAGACATATCTTGTGGTTGCTTTTTAGGCATGTTTGCATATGATCACAAAAAGTATCTGTTAGCATGATCGTGTCTGTCCATCTATCCGCATGTATCAGCATGGCTTCCACTGGATGGTTTATACTGAAATTTCATACTGGATACTTTTATGAAAATCTGTTGAGAAAATATAGGACACTTTACATGAAGACTTGAGTATGTTTAATTTTTTGCTGGCAACATAAATTTGCAGTAAAATTGCTCACTTTCTGAGAAATGGTATCATGCTGTTTGGTTGAGCAAGGAAATATAAGCCTTATGAAATGTTTTTAGCTCAACAAACATTCTGAAGAAAAGGTACTGTTGCATTTCCATGACATTGCATTCAATTTTTATATTATTGACGGGGACATACATGTATGTAGGTCTGCAGTACAAAGGAAATATTGTTTAAGTTTCCATGGGAACAATTTGAAGCGCAGCAACAATACTAAGAACATTTTATTCCCAACTACATAAATTTGAGTGACATTGTATTAGGCTGAAAGCGTAGCTGAGAAAGTATAAACATTTTGCAAACTCACCAAAATGTTACATTATACATACCTTGCCTGTGTTGCTACTTTTTTCAATGCTCTACTTTTCTGACAACTCTACAAAATAAGGACAGTGATGGGCATATTATTTGTATAGATGAAATTTCAGTTTTGTTCAAATGGTGCTTGTCATTGAAGTAATTCATTTCCTCTGACTGCAACTGGTATGAATTGAAACTGTAATGTGTAATATGAAGACAGGGCATGCACCTTGCATTGTGTATATTGTTACCCAAGGAGTCAGGATAGTGTAGTAAGTATAGTGACTAGACTACAGGCTGGATGATCTGGGGTACAAATCCCATCATGAACAAGATACTTATCTGGGGCACACCCAGCTTCCTGTTCGGTGGATTTCATGGGGCTTTTTCCCTGGGGATGAAGTGGTCAGGCAGGGTATGAGACTGAACATTCACCTTCACTTCCTGCCAATGTTAAAAGTGATTAGAGCTATATGTCCACTTTCCCTTTGTGCTTTCATAGTGTATACAGGGACAACTCTACTGTTTTACTTTATACAGGTATGCAAACAAATGTTATATACTTTGCTGTGTTGGAAGTCACATTAAGTCTAGTTTCCACACTTGTGGAACATCTGGTGATGAAAGAATACAGTCTGTTCATAGGGAAGTACTATGTAAGTCCATAACTGGTTGACTACCACCACACTTGAAGTATCATGTTGTGTGGCACTCTGGAAAAAAATAGGAAAGGCCTGGCAATATTACATAAAACACTGAAAAGGGAAAGAGTGGGATGTGCCCACAATAACAGCATAGTTGTAATGGAAGTGGCTAGATAAAAGAGAAGTATGCATGGTCACAGTTCTGCAAAAGAATGTGGAAAGTGAACAAGCTTATAAATAAGCCAGCATGCATGGTAGTTTTGGTGGTGGTATGGGGTGGGGGTGTTGATTGATGGGACATGATGTTCAGCTACCTGGAGTAAATGTACAAAGCTCTAACATGGTATAAGGAACTCTTCTTTCACCAGATTAATCTAAACCGCCTAAACATATGTGATGTACCTTGTACATTATGCACTCTGGAAAATGTAATCAGTACCAGAATTCGAACTGAAGTGATCTTGCACGTCTTGCAACATCATCACCAGGTGAGAATATTTAAGATGGGAGGTAGGCTATCCATAGATGATTATCCAGCAGGCTTAACAGAAAGACATTTTCCATCTGTTACCCTGTTAGCGACTGTCTTGTGTATTTCTTTATGGGAAAGAAGCCTCACTTCATATGAGTGCTGGTATTGTCATGTGCAGTTGTGCATTCACTCATGTTTTGAGAAACAACACTGTCTCACAGACACTGAGGAGGACGTAGCTCTACAAAATTTGCATGTAGTCTACATAATGTTGTATATGTGAAGATATCTATGTTCTAGTCATCTCAACCAGGTTTATAAACAAAAGGCAAGGCAAAATGTGTAAGATGTCTATATTATAGAGTAGGTGATATAAGAGATTTAAATGTATGATGAAATATTTGGCATCTGACTGTAGACAGCTTCTTAAAACAAAGCACTTAAAAGGTACATTTTTAATTTGTGTTTGCTGATGATACTAGTTGGGAGTAAAGATAATCTATGCATAAACAAATGTAGCTAGGCCACTGATAGTCTTACTATTATTGAGTCACCATTGTCAATAATAGGTGAACTTCCACGTACATTTCAGGTGTTACATGCAAAAGCTTTGAACTCTCACCTTACAACCACAGAATTCTGCAGGTTTGATGTACTGTTGAAAGAGTTACTTGTTCCCTCTCTGTTCACACAGGTCCATCAAGGCATGACAGTGGTAGCATAAGTGATGATGCTGGAAGTGATTTGAGTAGCTCATATTACTACACACCAAGCACGGCTCGGCGAATACAGTACCACAGGCACTCATCTTGCCAGGATGTAGGAAGTCACTCAACTATGAATCAGCAAACTTCATCATCAGATCACCTTGTACCCACAAGAAAACTTTCTCTTGGTTCATTAACATCTCAGGATAGTAATATTCCACATCACACATCAAGAAGATTGTCAACACTTTCTTTACAAAATACAGCTGATGAGAGGTCTAATAGCTGTATGTCTAGGAACCATGACTACAATTCTAGAAACAGTAACATATTAAATTCAAAATTTGGAGTTCAAGGAAGAAAAGACAGTCATGAAAATTTCATGTTATCTTTGCACAGACAAGATTATTTAAATGATACTGATGAATCCACTAGAAATAAGACAAGGAAAGATTATCTTGCACCAGGTCGTAGGTCTCTAAGTTTATTAGATTCAAAAGATAGGGACTTTTTCAGCATATCTACTCATAGAGATAGTTCAGCATCAGACTGTGATGTTTATGGTCATCACAGGAGACCACTGAGTATGGACAGAGTTCTCCCACCATTGCCGTGCAGTGCTGGATCACATGCACGAAGAAAAGAGGCTGGTCGAAGCTCATCCAGTGCTAGACAGCGATCCGCAAATGTGGGTGGTGGTCCATATGAGGGTGATTTGAATGGTAGTGGCCATAATTTGAACTGCTCAACTATTCCAGAAGAAACTGCACATGATCGGCCTCACCATTCATCATCACTTCCTAGTGTGACTAGAACAAAGGAAAAAAAATGTTTTTCTTCATGTGCTGGCAAGATGAACACAGAATTGAAGACCACTTCAAATTCTAAAGTAGACCGTTCATGCAATGCATCTGTTGATCCTAGAAGCATTAGTTCCTATTCAGCCTTGCCTTCTCAGCGGAATATTTCAAAGTTTGGCAGCATGAACAATTCCAGCTCAGTCCTTGGAAGCATGCCTGATGTTAGAAGTAAGTATCAGGATAGGTCATTTAGGAAAAGCAACAGTAATGCAACATCATCTTCAGAATATAAAGGCCGCAGTATGATTCCCTCACTATTACACTTCCGATCACCTAGTGTGAGTTGTGAGATGGAAAAGCAAAAGAAAGTTAACACTGAAGAAGATACAGATCCTGTAATTAAACCACAATCAACTATATCATGCTTCACACCTGATCGTTCAGTACTGAGCAAATTTTTCAGACAAGGTTGTGGAGAGAAAGAAAGGAGACAACAAGTTCAGCCTGCAGTTGAAGAGAAAGATGGTGCTAAAAAGAAGCGCCGCATTTCCCGTTTTCTGCGTCCGGATTTTTTTGATACTCCACGAGAGGAAAGTATTTATGCCAAGGAAAAGGATGCAAATAAAGCAGAAGACAAAACTAAGTTGAAATTAAGAAAGAACATACAGAGGCTGGCTGCAGAGAAGAATGGGTCTCTGTCTCATGTGCAGGCAGTTTTAGAATCTGGATCCTCATCTAGTCACAATGAAGAAAGATTGGAGACAAATTTTGTAACTGCACTTTCAGACAGCATAAATACTAACAAGGATAATATTAATCTGAAAAACAGTGAGAGTGAGACAAAACAGATGGAAGAAAAGAGTGGTGAACAAATTAAATCAGTAAGTGAAATGGAAGAGAAGTCAAAGATTATGAATGATGCCAAGAAAACAGAGAAAAGTTGTTTGACATTTGAAAAGCTATCTAATAATGTGAATAGGAAGAGCCAGTTCCTGCATTCACTTGAGAAAAAACTTGAAAAATTCAGGTCCTCAGGAGACTATATTCCTTCAGCTAGCACTTCTGGTAAGAGTCGTGTGGACAAAGCTATTCACTCTCTACGTGAGCAAAGCTTAGCTCCTCGCAGTGGCGATATTGTTACTTCAGAGTCACACCTTCTGAAACGTGCTGTTTCAGTGAGTGACTGTTATACAGTTGAGTCCACATCCAAAAATTACTTGCCTTCTACAAATGAAAATTCTCATTCAAAACTAAGAAATAAAGTAACTGCTGTCCTAGGTTTATTTCGGAATCAGGAAGTTACACCAGTTACAACATGTCAGTCATCATCTGTTCAGCCTTCACTAATATCACGTCTTAGACGTACCCAGTCTGTATATGCTGGCTCTCATAGTGACAGTGTTCTGCTGGGACCTGATGTAGATGTCAGTGGGTCACCAGAATTCAAAACGTTTCCTCCCTTATGTTTGAAGAAAATTAGTTCGAACTCTTCTGTGGTGAAAAAGAAGCCTATTGCAAGAGATGTAAAAATTCAGAAGGGGAACCTGGAAACTGATAAAAGCACAGAAACTGACTTACGGGATCCAGGCTTAAATACACTTGAACACCCGACCACAGATCGTTCAACAGTGTTAACTACTGAAAATACATTGGAGAATGAAACTGTTCCTTGTAATTCCAATACCACACAAGACATCTGTGTATTAGAAGGTACCATTGCAACGAAACAACAAGAGAGCAGTGTTCCAAAACTTCTAAAGAGGGGTAGCATTAAATCTAACACTAAAAATACAAATGAAGGAAGCAGTCAAGCACAGTCTAATAATGATATAAGTGCAAATTCAGATACTAAAATTATGTCAGTACTTGAGCGTGGTAAATGCTCAGAAGAGCATGTTAATATGAGGTCAGTAATACAGGATAATACCAAACCAGATCGACCCACTTCCCTCACTGGATTAAAGGGAACAATTGCTTACAAAGGAATGAAGGTGCCAGAAGCAGCTGATATACCTCTGGTGGAATTAGAAGTGCCTACAAATAAAAATGATGATGTAAGTTTGGTAACACAGGAAGTAGCTTCAGATGCAAAAACAATGTGTATTCCCAGCAAAGTTGAGAAGAGCATAAATCACCTTGGTAAAAATAAAAACAACTGTGTAAAAAGGGAAAGTTCAGCCCATATGTCATGTAAGATTTGTACTGATACATGTAATGCCAATGAACTAGGGTCTTGCACAATTTCTGGAGTTTCACCAACCACAGATGCTGTAGTTACTAATTCGCTTGCAGATGAGTACAGTTTAAAAGAAGATGCGATAAAATTTGCAAATGTTAAGCATCTTAATTTGTGTTTGTTCCCTTCTGCTGATTCATCTGTGTTATCCCCACCACACGAACTGGAAAGTTCTGATTCACGGTCTGTGTGTTCAGATTTTGAGAACCATGAATTTCCACCTTCACCTGTTTCTCCTTCAGGAGATGATGTTGAAGAAAGTGTCAGTGACAGGATTCGCAGGAAAAGTTTCTACTCACGATTTAATGATATTAAAAGGAAACATAGGAAATCGTCCCTGTCTTCTGTTGGCTCTTTTCCACTTTCATACCAAGATCCAAATTCTGTTTCCCTTTTACATCACCCAAGGAATTTCTTGAGGAAGAAGGGCCATTCTGTAGACTATGCAATTAATACCAGCCATTCTGTCCATCTCCCTTTGAAATCACACAGAAGCCAGTCATTTCATGCTCAAAATGATTACAATGACAGACTATCTTCATATGCTAGAAGATCGCCAGTTCCATATACGTCACAACACAGCTCTTATACTGAAGGTTATGTAAATTCTTTACATGCAGAAAATATGACTAGTGAAATGAGTGAATATGTGGATGATATTAGCTTGACTGACAAGAATGATCTGTGGGATGGCAGTCGGAAAGCCTCAGTGCCAGTGGATGAAGCTGGTCAAATAGCATTAGGCACAGAGGAAAGTGTGCCTGTTCTTGGAGGAAGTACTGAAACACTTCGAATGCCAAGGTATTTTCAGCATAATGTAAACCAGGATACTTTGCCATATCAGCCTTTATACTCAGACACCATAAGGGGCAGTGATTCTTGTTTCTCAAGGTCTACTGAATCCAGTATTGGAACTACCATTCCTAAGTCTCATTTGCCAACAATACGGGATCAACATTCATCTTTAGCGCCTGGGTTTGCCAGTAAAAATAGTGTTGCAGTGACTGGTCCTGACAGTGCTGTCCAGTTAGGATCAGTTGCAGGGGAGTCGTTGCCATTACATGGGAAATGTAACAGGTAGATGCTGGTCTTGAGTACATTATAAATATTATTGCATGAATCCTTCCAAATTTGTGTTTTGGTAAACCCTCAGCTATGGAAAGTATATATCATTAAATTTTATAGTAAGGAATTACATGAGGGTTGTGTTTGTTATAGTAGTAAATATAAAGATTGCTTACTGACTTCTGAATATGTTGCTGTGTAGACTAGTTGATATGTACTCATAGTTTTGAGGAATTATTGGTGCTGTATTTTTTTGTTCCTGTGTTTTTTCTCCGAATTTTATGGGAGCCAGGGGTTTATGTATAATATGTAACTGGGCCATGCAATGTATTAGTGAGATGAAGGATGTAAAAATTGTGGTCGCAAGTCAATTCTGGACCTCAAAACATATAATATTAAGAAATAAGTGTATTAAATATTGTGTTCAGTTATAAATATTGATCACAAGAAGTTTCAGCAATTTGCAGATGCATCACACTCACATTATTAAAAATGTCCGTATCCTTGGATTAGGTAAAGTGTGTGTGAACTGCTCTGTAATGTTAGCAGTTCTACTGAAGTCTTATGATGATGTTTAAATACCAGTTATACTCAGTAATGTGTACAGCCATATTTAGTTCTGTAATTTTAAAACTTTCACATAGCTGTAAAACTTAATATATTCCTGACCTCTCAAAATAATGAGTAATTGAAATCATAACATGAGTAGCTTTTGCACATTATGTGATAACAATAACATCTAACATTTTGTTCAACAGCAGTGTGAATTTATTGAATGCAATGTAGCAAGGAAGCATTTTAAAGGATTCATTGATAGAAAAATAGCTATATAAATACTTGAAAATATGTATTGCTCAAAGAAGAAGAGCAGACTAGAACATCTAGAATATATTCGTTGATATTAGGTGGGTTACAACTTGACCAACCCTATATCTGGATCCACAAAATTGGCTGGTATTGTATTAAGTTCTTAAACATGATTGTATAGTTGCAGGAGTGAATTTAGTACTCCAGTTTCTGAAGTATTTAAAATCGTGCTTTTTCTGTCATTACAATTTGTCTGGTATTTATAATATGTGCTTTCTTTCTTGAAGGTTTAACTCAAAGAGCCTAGCCTCAGTATGCAATGGACCACCTAAAACTGCAGGACAGAATCACTGGATGGAGTCTGAATGGCCTGTCACCCCTCACTGATTTTGCAGAGTGAAGTAATATTAGCGAGCTTGGAGACTTCACATGGGACTATAACATTCTACAGAGGAACTCTGCTAAATGCTTTATATACAGTTGCTTGAATTAGATGAAGTGCAAAACATGGGTTTGACTAGACTAAATATAAATGAAATGAGATTCACCTTAGAACTTCAGGGCACAACTTAAGCCATGTAAATTATGTTGTTACTGTAGAGTTTTAAACATGTTCCTTTCATATTACATAATGCACTGGATCATCTTTGTTTTTATTGTAGCAAGATGAAATGGGAATATTACATCATAAGTATGAATATAAGATGTAATATGTTTTCTTTTGGGTAATTCCCCGGCGTCACGATGCTAATAGCCGACGTTTCAGAACCCTCTATCACTTCCATCTTCATAGGCACCTGCCTATGAAGATGGAACTGATAGAGGGTTCCGAAACGTCGGCTATTAGCATCGTGACGCCGGGGAATTACCCAAAAGAAAACATATTACATACAGGACACGGCGAAAGCTTAAAATCAAGAACGAATATAAGATACTGAACTGAATGCTTGTATGCTTATGTTGCAGACATCATAATGGATTTATCTAGAATAGTAGAACAAATTAATGTCAATTCTGAAGGATTCTAATGAGTGTGTAATACACTTAGGATTACATGATTTATGTCAGGATTGTAATATCGTTGTTATACACCACGACCACAACCAACATCATCATCTTTTTTGTTATAATATTGAATTCCAACAGGCACAGGAATTTTGAAATTGGTAACTTTAATTTAAATAGTAATTACTTGCAATTGCTTTTAGGGGAATGTAATTTTTGGTTATATGCAGATTACATATATTACATGTCATTTCAATGTGTAAAACTAACACAACATGGAAGAAGGTATGTAACATGATGCATAGCATCTCCTCAAAGCTCAAAGGAAGAAATGTACTAGCATTGGTCATCTAGGAACAGGGATTTAAAATTCTGGTCATATGGGGTTGTCAGCCAAATGTTGATTCAGATGTAATAAATATATTTTAAACTGCTAGAATATAGGGAACTTATTTTTTCCCTTGTGACAAAAATTAATTGAAATTTCTAAGTTCTGTTCATTTACAGGCAAATTTCATTCCCTCCCATCATCACTTATGATTCCACTCATGCCATCTAGAATTAATTGAAATCAGATTAATTTAAATAAATTTGAAATAACACACAAAGGAAAGTGGACATGAGACTCTGAACTAGGAATGTCAGGATCCTGTATAGGTGAGGTTAATTGAAATCCATTGTAAGAGAATTAGCAAAGTATATGTTATGACTTTGTGGGAGTATAGGTCAGATGGGATGAGGATGGCACTGAACTTATTTCTAAGGACAACAAGAATTATCAATTAGGAACAGAATTTTTTGTACATATGGGAATAATATCAGCAGTTCATAGTAGGGTTTATGTCTGTAATACTAAGAGGTCACTGGTGTGATATTATTCTGAATGCAAATGCCCCAGCAGTGAATAAAATTAATTTTACCAAGGACAGTTCCTGTGAGGAAATAACGTAGATATTTTTTATCATTTCCCTAAAAGTATGACATGAAAATATTGTTAGGAGCTTTGCAGTGCAAAGTTAGGGGTAGAAGATATTTAAAACCCAAGAACTGGGAATTGGAGTGTATATGAACTACTAATGATAACAGTGTTACAGTAGTAGACTTTGCCACATCCAATAATCCACTTTTAAAGGGTACAATGTTCCTACATTGACTGAATAAGTGTAGTTTATTTCCCCACAATGAAACATTCAGAAATACATTGGACTTATCCTAATGGGAAGAGGCACAATCAAATTGAGCAAATCTTACTACTTTGGGGATGGCATTGAAGTGTATGTCTGATCTTTCAGACAGGCTGACTGCAGTACTGATCATTGTATAGTGGATGCAGAAGTTTGAGAGATACTGTTAGTAAGTAAACAAGAAGTGTAGAAGTTTGATGCAGAGAGATTGTATCTCAAGACACCAAATAATGTGGCAGGTAAAGAAGAGCATCAGTTAAAATATGAAACAGGTTTTGCAGCTTGGAAGAACGTCAGTGGTAGTAAGGTTTGGGAACGTGCTGGAGTGAAAAATGTCACAATCTCAACTAAAGAGAGTGTAGGCTATTACAAATGGAAGCAGCATAAACCATGGTTTGATGAATGATGTTCAAATTTGTAGAATAAATGAAGCAGCCTAATTTGCAGAGGTTACCAGATATGAAACAAATTAATGGTGATAAGCTGAACAGTGTAGATGTGAAACTAGTGGACATTTCTGCAACAAAAAAGCAATGTTTGAAAGTTAAAATAAATGGCCTTTAAACTAACAGTAAGAACAAAAATGTTAGAGACTTAAAGAGGCATAAATTAATTTAAACAACATCACCAACCTAGAACTAACTTTGTAAGGCATGAGAAGGGTGATCTGTTTACAGATTCCTACAGTATTTTGAATAGGTGGAAGAATCAGTTGTTATTGAATATGCTTAGGGTTAGTGATATTGGGCAGACTTAAATACATACACCTGAACCACTAGTACATGAGCCTAGTGTCTTTGATGTTGGTAATACCTTTGAAAAGTTGGAAAGACAACAAATTACCAGGCATTGTGCAAATTTAGGCAGATCCAATTAGGAGGTAAAACATTACATTTTGAGATCCCTAACTTATGAATTTTATTGGGAATAAGGAAGAATTGCATCAAGAATGGAAGAAATCTGTTATTTTACTGATGTATAGAATGGGTGATAAAAGTGATTTTAATGGGCAAAGTTTCAGGCTTATGTCATTATGTGGTTGAGATCTGGGTAATGTTTACTGTCATTCAGTTGAACTTATTTTGTCTTGCCATTTCCTGTATACTCATAGAAACAAAGATTAAAATACACAAGAACTATAATTTTGCCTGTTATTTGTATAAATGTGAAATTTGGCCTGTTGCATTGGACAAAGAACATAGGCTGAAAGATTTTGACAGGTCAGCCTAAGAGGGAAAAAAGTAACATGAGGATAGATAAAAGTGGAAATGAGTAGTTTCATAATTTGTACTTCTTGCCAAATATTTTTTGGGTGATCAAGTCCAGAAGGCTGAGATGGGCAGAGCTTGTAGTATGCATACCAGGGAAGAAAAATGCAGTGTTCTAGTGGGAAATCCTGAAGGAGAGTGACTGTTTGGAAGACCTAGGTATGGGTGGGTGTGTAATGTTAAAGTGGATATTCAGAACATGGGAGTGGAGGGCATGGACTGGATATGTTGGATTCATTGTGGGTACAAGTGGTGGGCTGTTGCAAATACAGTAATATACCTTTCTGTTCCATAAAATGCAGGGACTCTCGTGATTGGCTGAGGGGCTCTTAGCATCTCAAGAGTGACTCTCCTCCATGGTGTTAACTTACAATCTGTCAGCACCAACCAATGCACAGAACGAACAGTATGAAAGTGCTCAGAGTTGTGCGTACATAAATAGAAGTTTGCAGAATATATCGTATGAAACATGGGAAGAATTTGTTATTCTTTTCTATGGCATTCAGCCATATTTTAACTCAGGTGTCATGATATTAATATTCAGGAAGTGCTATTTTGGGCAGTACACAATACTGACTGCCAGTGTAACAGAATAAACATGTGTTCTTAGAAACTGCATGGCCCCAAAGATGAAGGCAAGCATTCCTTCAAGAGGTCAGTTACTATCACAAATCAACATGGCAAAACATCACAAAAGAATTGAATCTTCAGAACAAACATCTGTTTACAAAATGGAGCCATGCTGAAACCAGTGTTTTTGTGATCTGATGGTAACGAATCAGCCATTATATAGACAAATCATTTATTGTTATTTTGATAGTTATATGCCAGTTTTACAGAGTGTGAATATGAAATTGTTAAAGCTTTCTTCAGTTTTGTGATTACATTATATAATAGCTGTAGCCTTTGGCCTGTTCTTTGTCGATAGTAATTTTTATGTGATCTGTTGCACACTGGGATAAAGTTTAATCTTATCATGATCTTGTAACTTCAGCTTGAGGGCTGTTTGAAATTGCAGATGGAGGGTAGTGAATTGTAATACAGAATTCATAAGTATGTTAGTGTAATTGGTATTTTAATTCCAAATGATGATACTTGCTAACCGTACTAGTGAGTTACTGTTCAGTGTTTTTTTTTTTTGTACCTGCATATTCAAATGTAGGTTTGAAGAATTGATTTGCTATTGTTTTATAGGTTTCTCACTCTGTAGGTGTTGTTCAGAGTGTTACAGGTGTGAGTAAACTCCAGATTTTCAGCACTTAAAACTAATAATCTGTGTAAACTTACTCACGTTATGGTACTTGCATATCCAAATTACTGTATTTGAGTTTTGTTCGGAGTCGTCATGGCTTACTTGCAATAAATTTCTCTAGCACTCATTGTTAAGTACCTGCATATTGGTGAATTTAATTGTGTAAAAATAGTTTATGATCATATACCCACAGTACAGTTT
>Ga0123354_10010608_pt1 | contig 14209 bp, 8 predicted proteins | sample TergutLab28metaG_2_FD_97872 | JGI IMG/M metagenome (GOLD analysis project Ga0123354, IMG submission 97872) | Labiotermes labralis P4 segment gut microbial communities from Petit-Saut dam, French Guiana - Lab288 P4 | ecosystem: Host-associated > Arthropoda: Insects > Digestive system > Gut ... | reverse complement strand
ATGTATGTATGTATGTATGTATGTATGTATGTATGTAAGTATGTATGTATGTATGTATGTATGTATGTATGTATGTATGTATGTATGCATGTATGTATGCTTGTATGTATGTATGTATGTATGTATGTATGTATGTATGTATATGTATGTATGTATGTATGTATGCATGTATGTATGTATATATGTATGTATGTGTGCATGTATGTATGTATGCATGTATGTATGTATATATATATATGTATGTATGTATGTATGTATGTATGCATGTATGTATGTATGTATATATGTATGTATGTATGTATGTATGTATGCATGTATGTATGTACGCATGTATGTATGTATGTATGTATGTATTTATGGGTGTAGGTATGTATGTAATGTACGTGTGTGTGTTTATGTATGTTTGTATGCATGTATTTATGTATGTATATATGTAGGTACGCAGGTGTATATATATATATATATATGCTAAAGAATGGAGATGGAGGCTTTTTAAAATTCGCTTGCATTAAATCCAACGTTTAGCGTATTTCGAAACCCTTTAAACTCAAACGATAATATATATATATATATATATGCTTTACTTGCTTTAGTATTTGGAATTCTGCGTTTTGTATACAGAATGTATATGTTTTGAGTGGTTTCAGAATGAACTGAAAATATTTCATACGAACAGTATTTATCGATTGGCATTTGTAAAGGAGAAGCAGCATTTTTTTGTGCAGTAGGAAGCAAATGTTTTAGTATTAATTGTAGGAATTTCGTGACTACAAGTCATAAAGGTACGTCACAAATAATTATGTTTTTGAATATCCAGAGCTTGCGACGAATTTGACTTTTTGTGGGATTCTCTGTTGCCAGGAACGTGGTTAATACAAAGTTTCCTGCCCAATTTTACTTTCACCCCTTCCATGTTACACAAAAAATGTTCAATTTACAAGCTACTGGGATTTGTGTGATGTTTTGTAATATAACTTCCATGAAACCACAAGTTTTAAATTTTCTCTAAGCGAAAGAGTTAATTGCTACTGATATTTAAAAATGTCAAGCTGTGTTCTTTAAAATCTGCCTCAAACTCAACATTGACTGGACGGAATCTTGTCTTATCGCAGAATTCGCACAGTCCATAGATTATTTAATTTAACTTCAAGTAACCGTATTGAACGGAATCTGCAAAAAAAAAAAAAAGCCCTTCGCAGTTCAGCGTAGGCACGTTACGCTATAATTTGTTTCTTAAGTGCCCTCGTGTAGGCACATTGATGCAATGGATTTAGTTAAAGTCCAAAGAATCGACTGGAAGAATCGTTATAACTTTCAATATTATCAGCAAGGTAACGCTGTTTAAGACATTGTGCAAACACACGTTTTCATTTTCGATATCACGTGGCTTATATAGAGAGGTACCTTGATTCTTATGCAGAACTGTAGTCCTATTAATTGAAACGTGTCTAAGACACAGGCCAACGCTTTTTAAATTATGATTTAACAGAATATTTGAGCATTTTTTAAAGTAAATTTCTCCTTAATTACATTTCGGTAAGTCACTTTAATGCTACAGGTTTGACTTTCTAAACCGTAAATTTGTTAAGTCTGAAGCACTGAAGTTTATATATATATATATATATAGACTGACATCTATTTGAAGAGATTCAACATTTATTCATGTCGATATACGCCTGTTATTTATTTCTATGCACTGTCACGGCACATTCAGTATTAAACCCCCCTCCCCCCACCCCAGCTCTTCGGTCGGTTTGCATGTCTTTCTCCCAGGGAATCTAAGTGTTCTAAGTGGTGGAACAGTAATGTTGTAAATAACTGGACACTATTAGTATTATTTATATGATGTCACGATTGTTGAAATTTACAGATGTGTTGGGTGTATGGATGAGCCTTTGAAAAATGTATTCGCTACTAGCCTCGGTATCAGGCACACAACTTGTCACCTCGAGGGTATAAAAGAGACTGTTGCTTGCGTTAGGTTTTCAGAACTCGTAAGCTTCAAGTTCATCCCCCCTTAAATATTCTTACTTTTCCCGATTGGCTAAAATGTGAAATTTCACTGCTTCGTAATAGGTACAAAAGTCAAAATTTTGAATACTATAACTCAATTGGCTCCCATTTATGTAACCTTGTTTCATTGTCGTCACCCGTGTGAACTCCTTCACGCGTCTTACTGATTTCTCTTAAAGTGCAAGCGTGCCTAATATTGTAAATATTCCTAGCAAGATTTAAGATGTCCAAAACTGTTAAAGTTCACAATGTCATTTGTTCCAAAACGTTCGCTAAGCCATCAAGTTTGACACTGACAAACATCGAAACAGCTAGCTCACTATACCCGCCATAAAACTCTCTGTCCCTGTAAATTGCTATACTGACTCCTTACAATTTCCCTTCCATCATAAACTAAATTACTAATTTTAAACAAATCTGTCCGATCCACCAAATGTACAATTTTGACACTTAATAAAGGACTTAAACTCTATATTCCGGTTATAATATCTTAAGATTGTAACCCGAACTGTAGGACGGGATATTAATGGTGAAATGTAAGAAACTGGGGGAAGCGGTCGTGACCTGAATGACGTAGAGTTTCGGCACTTGCCTAGAGGGACTGAAAAAAATAACAAAAAAATTAAGATACTTGATGTCCAGGCTGAGGTTCGAATCCCGTACCTCCGGAATACTTTATAAGATTTATCGCTTGAACCTAGTTGCTCCGTACCTTATAGAACATGGAAAATACTGGCTCTAAATAGTGCATGTTTACCTGAAGACAACTGATGAATCAGTGTGGATTTATTAATCGTGGTCGTAATTAGTATGCAACATGCATTGAATGTGGCTGTACGCCTGAGTACATACTATAATAGACAAATCGAAGCCACGAACCTCAGGCAGTACTCAAGGTGGAACATTGATGGAGGGTGCGTGGGAATCAAATGCTCGGCAGAATATTCGCTTCTAACTTGTTCTGCTCGGAGAAATATTTGTAATACTGGAGCAAGTTAGGCGCATTACCGAGAAAATTTCTGCTGCAAGAATCGAGCCTTGTACGTGGTTTTGGTTTTGCGAAACCTAATGTAGCGGCGAAGCAGGTTGTCTGCTAGATTATTTTACAGATAATACTATTTACACTAATCACAAAAATTCTCAAAACAACAGGTGTTATTCAGCGGACAATTCCAGTCTCATATGTGAGGTGCCAATAGAGTACATTAAATTTGGAGCATGGTGTGCTGTCAGTGCGACAGGAGTAATCGAACCCATCTTTTTTTTCGAATACAGTACATGCAGAAACATAAAATGCAGCAGTACGGACGCCATATTCTTTTTTCGACATAAATGTAATGGGGAGGAGTAATACAGGCTGTTCGAGCAAAAAGTCGCAAACGTCCATTCAACAAATAAATTGCTTAAGATTATTTGGCGACCAAATAATTGGGTACGCTTTTATGCCTGCTCTTTCACATGGACTGACCTCAGGTTACTGTTATCTGTGGCAGTGTTCCAAGGACAAGATTTATAAGAATATAACGCTCATACTACAAATTTAAAGAAATACTCAGGCGTGCAGTATCGGAAATTTCGAGACGGTGACCTCAAACACGTTTTAATAATATGTTCGCTGGGTTTCAGACATGTCGCAATGAATGTTGAGGAGATCTCTTACTACACCTGCTTTAACACGTGCTAAGGTACATGACAGGCTGTCAAAGCGTAACCTGTGAACATGTTCTGCGTAGATTTTGACATTCTGTAGTAAAAATAAAAAGACAGTTACATAATGTGATCCTTCACAACTTGTTTAATTACATAAATTGTTAGAGTGATTAGTTGATGGATCAGAAAAGGGACAGGGCATGTAACACGATGGAGGAGATGACAGTTTATAACTCTCGAACACCGAACGGAAGACGGCACTTGATTTTATAAGTGTAAGTGTGATGAAAGTATTAAGAATGGTAAATAAATATAGTTTACTTGTGTGAACTGGATGCAGCTGGCACAAATTCGATACTCGTAATATATTTTTATTTTCCATACAGTCATTTACATTTCCTGACCAGCAGAGAGACTATCATTGTCTCAAGAAACCCGGTACTTGGAGCTGCTAACATGTTATTTAATTAATTAATTAATTATTTTTACTCATTGACACAAATACCCAACTGGTTACATGCCTGAAATAAACATATATGTGTAACTGGCGTGCCGTCAATAGTTTTTTCACAATTTTTTTCCTGGTTGCACACTGAGCCAGGCGCTTAATACTCTGCTGCTTACCGCGGTTTTACCATGAACAAGGCGGTACATACCTTGCTACTTAATGTAGTTTTACCATGAACAAGGCTGTTAATACTCTACTTATTACCTCGGCTATGCCATGCGTCAGGCTGTAATGCGCTGCTTGTTACCGCGACTGTGCCATGAGCCAGGCGGTTAAGATTCTTCCGCTTAACGACGATTGTGCCATGAACCAGGAAGTTCTTTCGTTGCTCTTTTATGCAACTGTACCTTGAGCGAAGCGGCTATTTCTCTTCTGGTTACTGCACATATGGTTAATACTTTCCTTGTTACCGTGCCTGTAACATGAACCAGGCCTATAGTACTCTGCTTGTTACGGCGGCTGTTCCATGAGTCAGGCAGTTAAGACTGCTGCTTACCGCGATTGTGCCACCAATCAGGCGGCCGATACTCTGCTTTGTACCGCGGCAGCAAGAGTCCTATCCCAGTGCAGTCCACATGGGCTTTGTTGTGGACATGTGACAGCGGGACAGGCTCTCCTCGAGTACTCCGGCTTTCCACTGTCGGCCATCATTTCGTAATCGCTCTATGCTGAAGCTCATTGATTTAGCATTGACGTCGAATATTCCGTTTGTTGACACGCCAATACAAAAGCCACTACTAAAGCATACATTGGATGAAGAATTTTGGATTAGGCGATGCCCTTTGAAGAGTGAGGTTAATCTCAGCAGTGTTTAAACATTCAGTTCTTACCTCATCCTGTCTCGACTCACGGCAAGATCAACAGAGTTTTCTCTTTTCCAAGACAACCAACCCAACTCTAAAAACCCCCTCCCACAGCCTCCTATATTTTTACTGTGGTGTTTTCCTAGGGGCATCGCGGGCGGTGCAAGAAGTAAACTGCTCACTTCCGTATAGTGTCGAGGTTAAGAATGACGAGAGTTATGACTCTTTTCCTGACATACGCCTTTATGGCGTGCACACATATAACTTTAATTTTTTAAAGCCTCCTCAAGAAAAATCCTCGATATTTCCATTAAGCAGATTAACCACCTAATGTTGTTTAGAAAATGAATAACTATTAACATACAGAATTATACTAAACATATACAATCTGTGGGCAAAAGGCTGTATTTCTTCACATTAAAGCAGACGGTACATATTTTAACTATTGTACTTGAAAGCGTAAAAAAATAATGAAAAACCAGTATCTCTGTTGTTCGGTTCAGAATAGGACGTTTCATTTTATTAATTCGAATAATATGAGACAATGTTTGTTAATGGGGTTACTTGAGACCTGTCTCCATGTTGTTTGTTAGATGTGTGCGAAATATCGGGAAGAACCTGCTGCCTGAGTATTAAGTAAATTGTGCCCTGAATATAGATGCAACAATTCTCTCAGAAATGTTGGTAACTCTCTACCAGACTATACGGCGTCCTGTCCCAGAAGTTAGTGGCCTCACTACTTATCACTGAGAGAACCTCAAGTTTCAGGCATTAGGCGACTGGGTTTTGTCCCTCTCAACCCGAAATACAGAATTGCACCGAGAGAAGTGTCCGCAGTACCCTAAAGAAAGACACTATTTTTGCACTTTAATTAATTTTAACGATGTTTATAAACAAGAGACATTTACAGGGACTGAAATAGATAGTGTAGGCGTCTGAACAACTTCCCTACACGACTACTATTCTGCTCTCGCAGTGTACACATAAGGTCACATTGAGGCGAGGCTAATGTTCTGTTACAACCCGTATTCTTTATGTAGTAAATAGGGATAGAAACGGGGGTTTGAATCGGAAAATTATGCACACATTGGATGTGTCGCAGATCAAAGTGTTTGGAGGAATATTTGGAGCTTAGGCGGATGGGAATATCAGGTGACTGGAGGAAACGACATAAAGAAAAGTTTCTAGACTTGTACTCCTCGCATTGCACGTGTCTGATTAGCCAGAGGAGGATGAGCTGAAGGCAACACGTGAGATCATGGGAAAGCATGGAAGTTCGTGTGAAGTCTTGTTATGAAAACGTATTGGAAATATACCACTTGCAAGATCTATGGGCAGATGAATGTATAATATCAAAATGGCTTTTAAGAAATAGGATGGTAGGGGTGGACTGGCTTCATGTGCCCTTATAGTGTATGTATGGGGTTCGCATTGTTCTCAGTACAAATAGCGGGTAATGCTGTGCTCAGAAAAACCTTGATTGTTTTAGGTGCTTTCACAAAATTGCGAAAAGTGACTGTTAGCTTCGTCATGTGTGTCTCTCCATCTGCCAGCAAGAAAAAACTCGGCTCCCACTGGAAGAATTTTTATGAAATTTCGTATTTGATTATTTTTCTGAAATTTGTCTAAAAAATTCAATTTTCATTACAATCTCACAAGAATAACGGCTGCTTTACATGACGACCAATATACGTTTTTGATCATATCTCGCTCACTTCACCTTAGAAAGAGAACTGTTTCAGACAAATGTTGTGGGGAAAATCACAAAGCATTTTATTTCTAATAACTTTTTAAATCGTTTTGTGAGATAATGTGGAAAAATACTGTAGAGCCGTAGAAGCCACAAATGACAATATGGCGCGTACGAATTTTATGCTGCATAACAAAGGCTGAAGACACATCCTCACAATATGTGATACAAACTGCATTTCCACTGCAACAATCGATGCACGAACGAGCTTCAGTGGTACCTTATATGCACATTGCCTGTCTTGTATAACGTAAAATGGGTATGACTATAAATGCAGTTAGGGTTAACTTTAGTCCTTAATAGCTTAATTCTGCGGTAGACATCTATTACTTCACATTTGTTGAATTCGCCTCTTCGGTTCAATGCTAAGTGGTTTACTATTTATTGTTAAGTGCAACACGTAATGATGACAGAGAAATGTGGATATTAAAGAAAAGGAAATAAAAAGATTATAAAGGAAAAGTTAAAATTCACCCTGGAACGGGTGTCGAAAGCTCAGAGGGGAGTAGAGGTACTTCCCTACTCTTTCTTTAACCTCGGCGCTAGATGGGGGTGGGTGGTCAACGCCACGCCCCGGCCGCTTTACCCCCGGAAAAGAACCAGTAACCATTGTATAGAAGGCTTAGTTGGGCCCCAGGGCCGGTCTGGGCAGGTGCGGAGAATCTCGCCACCCACCGGGATTCGATCACCGGACCGTCCAGCCCGTAGTGAGTCGCTATATCGACTGAGCTATCCCGGCCCCTAATAACAAGATTGCGCGTAGTGTAAATGCATATTTAGACCAATACTAGTGTTCACTAGATTAGACAAGCAAACGAAGTCTAACATAAGACGAAGGCTGCAAGATGGAAAAATAGGTAATGAGATACGAGGAAACTAATATCGCTGAAAAAAATAAATAAATTGTTACAATATTACGTTTTCCATAATAGGCATTCCGTTGCTGACCGGGGAAGGATGAAACTTAGAACGACCATAAAGACGACGGGAAGATAAAAAATTCTCTCTGTGTCGGATCAGGTCTGAATGAAAGAGCCTTTCAAAGGTGAGAATGGCGCCAATATCGATGGTGCTATTGATAATGATTGTGTTGGTTGTGATGATGAACAAGAAAATAAAGGAAGCAAAGAAAGGAAGAAAGGAAGGAAGCAAGGAAGGAAGAATTAGAGACAAAAAGAGAATAATTTTTAAAATCTAATGTGGTCTTGTCTTCTATTCCATAAAACCGAACAGAACGGTGACTGTAAATAAAACCATATTTTTAACCTACCTTCTTGTCAGTTTGGTAGAAACGGGACAAAATAAAGTAAAGAAAAATTGTGTTACGTTATTTATGAAGGAGAATTTATCAGCCGCTTTGTGGTTTAATATTGTAACATTCCTCCAAACTTTATAAGAAACTTTATTGAGTTCCAAGATAGTTCGAACATGAGGTTTTGTCTTCCAGAGGGCTGGAGATAGCATCATTTTGTTGTACTTCTTAAGAAACTTAGGCAGTGTCATAGAAAATGCTGCGTGCTTGACAGCACAAACAGAGTAGCCACCAAGTTGGTGCGAATGACAGCGTCTGCGAGCTCCCTTTGTTCAGATTTACAGTGTTTGTTTGGAAGCTCTGTCACATTGGGCGTGCGGTTCACTTGAGAGACTCTACAAACTTATAGGACTAACACAGGTTTGGGTTTAATGTAAGTTATTGTTATAAGCATAAGCATTGCGCTCCATGCACGCTTATTTACAGTCTAAAACAAAAGTCATAAATTTGTGGTACACAGAGTACATTTACGCTTAATAGTAAAAATATCGGTTCTTTACTTAAATTATTATCCTTGGGGCTTATCCTTTAATTTGTAAAGTGGAGTAGCTCTTGCTAACAAATAAGACAGACAGTGATCGGAAAGGAACTTGAACGACAATTAATATATAGTTCTTGGTGTCTTTATCATTGCTTAAAGTTATCTTTACTAGACATAATTTTACTTAATTTTTTCCTGTATTGTACAGGCTAAAGAACGTTTCTGATAAAGAATGAGTACAGCTAAATCCACCTATATTTTATCCAGCGTTTATTGTACTAACAACACCGACAGAATTTTTAAAGCACAATGATATTCCTTTGCAGCACACAAATTGATATGCTTTTAAGCTCCTTTGTTTTCATGCAGTAGACTCAGTCACCTCTCGCAACTTGTAACTCAGTAAGTGATTCTTCACTCTGAAGTGAAAACAACTATTTGCGCAAATTCAGAAGCTTTTTGGTTTGTCGAAATTGTTGCGAAAATTTTTCCAAGATTCAGAGAGATAGATAGATAGAGAGATAGAGAGCGAGTGAGTGATTTAGATTCTGTAAACCAGTTCTGTCACACTTACTTACTCGCTAAATTACTCTGTGGAGCAAAGTCCTTCTTGAGAGGCTAACCGTTTCCCAGCTAGCCAAGAAATTCCCCGCATTTTATAGACCCCGAAGTTTCATTACCGGATTTATAAGAGTCCGCCATCTGCCCCCATCCTGGGTCAGTTCAATCCAGTCCATGCCCTCATTCCACTTCCTAAAGATACATCTTAATATTATCCTCCCGTATACGTCTTGGTCTTACGGGTGGTCTGTTTCCTTCAGGTTTCCCCACCAAAACCATGCATACACCTTTCATCTCCCCATACGTGCTACATGCCCTGCCCATCTCATTCTCTATTTGATCACCCGAATAATATTTGGTGAGGAATAGAGATCAGTAAGCCAGTGTTTTAAGGTATTCATGATGTTCTTTGAGGTTTGCGTGCCTTCAGGCTTCCATCGCAAAGTAAATGAGATTTGCGATCTTCTGGGATATTACGCGGCGTATGTTGACAATTCCTTACCGACGTGTCAGGGCAACATATTTGTCCCATCTTCAAGGGTCAAGAGATGCATGAAGAGTTTGATTTTTTTTGTGAGACACATTAAAACCTTCTAATTAGACCTTTATTTTGGCGTGAGGAAAATACGTATCCTCCGAAAAGGTGGTTTCCGCACTTTTGCAGTTTGTGGACAACATAGACGTATTGATGATGTGGAGCAACGTAGATATTTATTTTTATACAGTCACTGTGAAGAGGAACAGTATTAGTGGCGAAAAATGTATCATATTATATGCTGGACTCTGTCGGGAAGACTGACTTTGTGTGGGAGACTGTCAGAAGAATCCCCCATTGAGAAATTCTATTACCTTTATTTTTCTGCGAACTAGGAAAATCCGCTCTTTTATGCTTTCAGCGACGGACCGCCTCCTTCCGGCTAGGTTGAGAAGTACTGCTTTAGACGGCATACAAACCGACTGCTCGCTGTAATGCTGTTTTTATGGTTAATACTTAATCAGCTGATGAAATTTCTTGCCAGTGTGGAACCTGGAGATCTGTCACCTTACTGCCTACAGCCAGCCACTTAAATCAAGTATTCTTAAGTCAAATCCCTAAATTAATACCTCATTTCTCAAAGATATTTTTAATATTATACTGTCATCCACATCTTTAAATTTATCGTCCGAAATATTTGTTTACGTAAGTTACTTTTATATGTGTTACATATTGAGACTAGTCTTTCAATGAAACATCCTGTGAATGTTAAGATGACAGCGTGAACTATCCAAATCGTAGTGCTTGTAAAATTTTGATTAATTTTCTCCTATATCACTTTGTCATGACGGAAATTGATCCTCGCAAGTGTAAATAGTGGCAGTAGCAAACGTACGTAGATGCGTGTAAAGATAAACCAACTTGATGCACAACTTATTCTTAGTATATTTCGCCTACCTGTACATGTAGATGACTGACTGTTGTCCTGGTTGAATTGGAACCAACCAGGACAAGAGACAGTCATCTAAAAATAATAATAAATGCCAATTGTTGTATACGTACGGTTGTACCTCCTGATGATGTACCTAGACAGTCCGAAACATGTAGAGGTTGACGAAATATACTAAGAATAAGTTTGCATCAAGTTGGTTTATCGTTACTTAAGTATATCGAGATGCACGGTCAAAAAACATAAAAAATACGTAGGTTTATTAGTTCTGTTAGTGTCTACAATTGTACTATTAAGGCGTCCTCCTTGAAGGGCCCGGTTCGAGGCTTTATTTCCTCCCCTTACCTTTCCTTATTAGGCTATCGTCTGTTGATTAGCCACCGTGGAGAAGTGAAAGGCATGGGCGTAGCTTTCCGACGTTTCCACTGGGGAAACGCGTTTTGTCTCGATCACTCTTGTTTCAACTCTTATTTTGATCTTTTCGTCTTGGGTTCAACTCTCCGACTATACTTCTGCTAGGAGCTCTTTCTTCAGTTGTTTGTTTCAAGAGAGACCTACGCAGAAGTCGGGGCATTTCTGGAAGGTAAAAAGTTTAGTTTTGGTGTTTTGTATTTGTGAATTGCAGTTTTGGTTTTCTTTGAACATGTCTCCCAGCGTCTGCCTAGCGCTGCCTCGAATATGGGCTGATATGGGTGTACCTTCCCGTGAGTAATATGTATCGTTTTGTATAAGAGTCAAAAGCCCATGTTTAGTTATTGTATTACTCTCTGTTTTGTATTCTGTTTACGCACGGCACTAGTTGTGTTTGGCCGGTTACTTGGCTTATTGTAATACGTAGTGTGTATCAGGTATGATTTCATGTTTTGATATTGTAAGTTTATGAGGGGCCGATATTTGAATCATTGTGTTGTGATCGCTATGTATCGGCCGTTGTGTGGTGGTAGATGTACGTGGTAAACTTACGTAAGCCGATGGATGGGCTTGATCGCTGTATTACGTGAAACACGATCGGCCGAGTGCTTGTTAGTAAGAGCATGTTTTCTGTTTTCTATTTTCACCATTGTTGCACTAGTTTTCCATTATGCCTTGTTAAGTTTATCAATACAATTGTTATTACTGTGTTAAATTCCATTGTGTTCTTGTTGAAGTAAGCATTTTCCACAAGACCCGATTATTCGAGTTTCGGCGGCTCAAAAGACCGAGGGCTGAATCGTGCGGGCCCGCTGATCGACACCTAGTGACGCTGCCCTTGTGGCTAGCTACCTGCGGGCTCCCTATGTATAACACAGTAACAGTTCACTATCAGGTAAATTTTCTATGTCCGTACTTGCCACTACATGAAAACGCAATGAGAACGAATGTGCAGATCCTTGGAATTTTCCTGAGATTAAAGTATCAGTTTTCATGCGCTGCCTGTCTGGAAATAACCCTTGGTAACACTGGCTGGCACGAAAAAATGTTAAAATTCAAGGTTATTCCTGTAGTTTTGACTTTGCTGAATCCGCATATGGCAACCAAATGGCTCCATCACCTACCAATGTTAAGAGAAATGCGATTAAATTACAAAACTAACTTTGTCATAAAAAAAAGTATTATATTAGTTTCTAACTAAAATATTCATGATCCAGTAATGAACAATGTCTCTAAACACGGTATCCTAACTAGAAGAAAATCATTTAACACTCGCTTCTTCTTATTTTCACTCTAATTTTCGTCAGTTGTTTTGCTTATGAGACTCGAGCAGTAATCAGCCAGCATATTCGGCATCCGTTTTCCAATATACCTCTTTTCAATTTGGGAAATATCCTGATTGAACCTTTCAACATGTTAATCGGAGACGGTTACCACGTTTTCAGGAAGAAATCGTGATGGAAATGCAGAAAATGAAGTTTCAGTGACGTGGGAAACCCCATAACACAGTACGATGAAATTAGCTCCTGCAAATTTTCACTATAATTTTTCGATATTTCGTTGCCTAGGAAGTTTTTGCAGATGTTTCCAAATGCCTTCCAAGCTCTTCTTTTTTATAGAACTTAATTTTGTACTAAAGTGTTATTTTTCGAATAGTTGTCTAATTTGTAGAACAATGAAAATTACTTAATTCATCGTGGCCTCACTTATTTTGGGAAATTTTTGCTTTAAATAGGCAAATCCTTCGCTTTATTTATCCATCGCTTTCACATATATTTTTATCAAACCGAGCTCGTTTTACAATGGAGGCAAATAGATTTTTGACCATCCTCTAAAGCAAGGAAGTGCCACATCGTTCTGACCTGGTTTTGTTTCTGAACGGAGTGGCTATTTTTTTTAATCTGTAGCGGCAGGCTCGCTCGGTTGTCCCATTTACATTAAAAGTAGAAAAATTTATTGTATCCGCCTTGCATCACAATCAGCATTGCTATAAATTTTAGGCCAACACAGATATTCCATTGGTGTTCTTCATAGCTTATTTGTTTCAGCAAAACATGAAGGTTCTCGTATACTTTTTTCATGTGAACTGCATGAGCCACTGGAATACAAGGGAATTTATTTCCATTGTGGAATAACACTGCTTTCCAACTGATCTTAGAAGAATCAGTGAGAAGAGTGCCTAGAAGAATGTTCATATTTCAACTCTTACATTAATTTTTGGATGTTATTTCAGTACATTAGATTAATAGCCATTTAGTAAAATTTTGCTATGTGTGACTGCCTTTTCTAATAAAATGATACTTTTACACCTCTCACAAGAAGATTCCACTGCTTAAGCCATGATCCAAGTAGCTGAGGATTTTTAAATGTAAGCGTGTTTTTGGCATCACTTTAATTTGCAATGTGGTACTTACCTCACTGCAAATTAAAGGGACGCTAAACAGCTGGAAGGAAGGTTTTTCAGTTGGAGATATAGTTTGAGACAATATTGTTCTATGTATTTTAGAGATGTAAATAAGTAAAAATAAAGGAACAGCATAAAAATAACTGGCCCAGCCCAAAATTCGAGTTTTGGACCTTTAACTAAAATATCAACTGAAATCATCCAAACGGAAAGTGATATAACCATTTTATTGAAACATTCGAGTTTGTGAACCTATTTCTAATACAAATCTATCAAAATTGTCTCAGAAAACAAATTGATGCCGACCGATGTAACCGCAAAATTAAACCAAATTCATGGGCACGTTCTTAACTTGAATGTATGTTGGCGTTGTTTCTTCGAGAGTGTCTTCGCAATTTTATTGGAAAATTTCCTGTTGTACCTCCTCTTTAAAACTTGATACTAGAAGATGGAAAAATTTCAGAAACCAAGTAACTAATCTTATAGGTAATCTGCCATAATTAACACCCTTTAAATGGTCTGTGATTTGTTGTGGTCGGCGTTACAACTTGTGTAAGAAACTGGTGGCACTGAAAAATAGACAGGCAGGATTGAACTTATTCTGAATGAAGGCATCACGATGTGCTTGTAATTCAGTTAACGTTACACAGTATACGTCAGCACAATCTTTTTTATTCTTAAGCAAGGTTACATGTTTCGACTAAAAGTTAGTCATCTTCAGGCCCTTACAACATTTTCCGTTACCAGATGTTTTTCCCACTTTGGGATCCCAATTGGATCCCAAAGTGGGCAAAACATCTGGTAACGGAAAATGTTGTAAGGGCCTGAAGATGACTAACTTTTAGTCGAAACATGTAGCCTTGCTTAACAATAAAAAAGATTGTGCTGACTT
>Ga0123354_10010606_pt1 | contig 14211 bp, 3 predicted proteins | sample TergutLab28metaG_2_FD_97872 | JGI IMG/M metagenome (GOLD analysis project Ga0123354, IMG submission 97872) | Labiotermes labralis P4 segment gut microbial communities from Petit-Saut dam, French Guiana - Lab288 P4 | ecosystem: Host-associated > Arthropoda: Insects > Digestive system > Gut ... | reverse complement strand
TGAGCCTATAAGTTAGACTCAGCATGTTTCAGGTATAGTAATGCCCGAAACATGTTGAGCCTATAAGTTAGACTCAGCATGTTTCAGGCATAGTAATGCCCGAAACATGTTGAGCCTATAAGTAGCGTGAATGATCGCCCCAAGTACATTCTAAAACTTCTGAGCAACTAAGTGATACGACAGCTACTTACGTTCACCCCTACAAGGATGGTCTAAAAATACATACAGTTTTATACTTGTTTTATTTACAATAGTACTTTAACTGCTAACATAAACTTTTAAATGCACTTTAAGTTCAAGTGTAAACAATGGGATCCTATTGGTAGAGTTGACGAAAGTACCTTAATTAACAATAATATTCTGTAGGCCTGATGATGGCCAGATAAAACGGCCGAAACATGTACCCTGATTAACCAGTTGTGAAACTACAACTGCTATTCAGTTGTTGTGTATAGACGGTACTTTGCAATAAAATTTTGCTATAAGAAGAACAATAAAATAATAAGTGGCATCTAGTTGGCTTTTTATTCTTCAGTTATCACAATGATGCACGGTCCAACAAACATCAGATTCACATTGAGAAGTATTCATTTTCTAAAACGTAAAATACCAAGGCGAAGGCTGCATTCGATATGTTGACAGTAATTAAAAAATTTCTATAAACACAAATCACAAACGTAAATATAAATTGCGTACAAAACATTGGTTGAGTATAATAATTAAAAATATGGCGAAAATAATAATCAGTTTATATAAAACAAATCTAAAGCAGAAACTTGGTAATGTAGCACTTAAAAAGTAATAAGAGCATTTATAATGGCAGTAAAATGCCATGTGTCTAAAACAGTCTTACTAGGATTGGAACCTAGAACCATGCAAGCATCATCAAACAACGTTAGCATTTCGTTCTTGGAAAAAACTTTCTATTACCCAGACTCAGGCTTTCCGTCCAGTTTGAAATAAACAAGTAGTAATGTTCAAAAAGAAAGTCGAGGTCTGATACTGCAACTAGTACCTAAAAATCGGTGTCTGAAAATCAGAAGACTCAAGGGTACAGTAATCAAACGACATTATAACTTGTCTCCAAATTTAATACATTTGAAATAAGCCTAATAGTGGAAAACACGCGGTGTTCCGCAGTGATTTCATGTCCCTCTTTGTCAATAATGAAATAAGCAATTATATTTCGTGAAAAAATAGCAATTTAACGTTGCCAGCACGCCCCTGTTTATGATACAGTGTTCCTGTCGTGAGTAAAATATCAGAATATTGTTAACTTTATATTTCCGCTCGTCAAAGAACATAATTCATCAATTACGCTTCTGAACTTTAAAAAAATCTGCTGTTAAATGATGAAAGAATAAGTATTCTAAAATTTCTAAAATTAAAGCATATTGAAGGAATTAAACTCACACTGAGATTACTGGAAGGAGCTGTATGAATCTCATATGCGGATTTGTGCGTATTATAGTTCATACCTTGAAGAAAAATATTCGAAAGAGATAAGAGCAAGCACAAGGACAATGTACCAAGGATGAATTTAGAAACTGTATAAACCGGTATGAAGTGCAGTTTACAGTGTTGGCAAACGTGATAGGTAAAGATAAAAAATTAAGACTTCGGTAATTTTTAAAATTATTCGTCAGATGAATAATCCAATATCAAAATGTGATTCACATATTGGATTGCGAGAGGTTAACATTACTGAGTAATTCAATGTAGAAGCATGGCTTAAGCTACGGCTGCATCAGAAATGTTCTAATATAAGCCTGTAGGTCTTCGGGAATTTACAGCTTACAATGTTCAGATTATATATTGATAGACGGGGAAAGCCGAATCGTAGTCTTGAAGACGGAGGCAGTACGTTCCCCCGAAACATGTGTGGTAACCAACAAATCTCTATTGTATCACAAGCCAGAAGCTTATTATTTGGAAGGATACCAGTATTGGGCTCTGGCGGTAGAAATATTCCACTTAGTGCCTAGGGTAATGTCAGTATGCCCATTGCTTACTGGAACATGCTCTGAGAGGCGCTCAAAGTAGTTACGTGACCGTCAGAGCGTACGGGTCCTTTGCACTGCGACCGATATTTAGTTGCAATGTTTGTGAGTTTGTTTCGAAGTTGCTGGTAAAGGTGGTTTGGAAATTCCCTCCCTCCCCAGCCCTCATTTTGTCACGTGATTCAAGCGTATTGAGGTGTCACTTTGGAATTACGGACCGTACTGTTTAATTGTACTTCACATGTGAGTTTATGTCGCAAGTTGGCAGCCCTTTCCGCCTCGAGGTTCAACATAGTAGGAAGGATAGAGAAGAACAGTACGTTTACTTTCCGTTATATTTATTATTTAGAACAATAATCTTGGTCCACAGCTGGAAAAAAGACTGCAGTGTACTTTGCTTTCTTAACATCTTCTAGTAGGTACAAATGATGTCAATAAATAAAGATTACTATTTTTTATTTACATCCCTTATACTCAAATATGCTCATATAGAGACACACCCAATTTTACCGATACATTTTCCACCGACGTCTCTGTGAATACTATTAATATTTGTGAATTCCGCCGCTGAACTTCTCCAAGAAGTGATCGCAACGTGTACGTATGAAGAACTATGTAAATTTTAACACCTCTGCCTCAGTTTGGTTGTGTCCCACGATGGTAGTGTTCCATAATTTATAACCAGTCTGCGGCGCAATCCACGTATATTATTAAAATATGTCTTCAAGGATTCACATAGGCCTTTGGAGGTGCGAGTTGGCGTAGTAGGTTGAGGTATTGCGCTATAAGCCAGAAGGTCGCGAGTTCGATTTTTTATGTGGCCAGTGAAATTTTTCAATGTGTCAAACCTTCCGGCCATACTATGAGCCAGGGGTCGACCCAGCCTCTGACAGAAAGGAATATCAGGGATATCTCTTGGGATAAAGGCGGCCAGTGCGTAGAGCTGACATGATTGTCACATTAATATGCCGACTGTCTAGAAACTCTAAGAGCGTTAACCTCCTGGAGTCATAAGGGCCTACCCAATCATATAATGGAATAGCCAGGATATAGGCATTTGGAACAGACATTCATTTACTGAATAAAATCAAAGAATATTACACAACTAAATGCCTGCAGGAAGTCAGAGGTATTGATGACGAACAACGCGATATTAAATGGATTTATTGCACTGAACGGACAAATGAAGTCTTCCTCCTTATATTTCCTTTCAATCTGTATGCAACGATAAATATCACAAGTAAATATGATGTTTATTGGACCGTGCGTCATTGTGATAACTGAAGAATAAAAAACCAATAGAAGCCACTAATTATTTTTTTTTGTACTTCGTATGGGCTCAACATATTTCGGGCACTACTATGCCCATCATCAGGAGCTTGCGACCTCTAACATACAGCAAACCAAGAACGAAACAACCGATGTAGTAATAAACATCATAGTCGTAAGTTTCCTGATGATGGGCATAGTAGTGTCCGAAACACGTTGAGCCCATACGAAGTACAATAAAATAATTAGTGGCTTCTAGTTGGTTTTTATTCTTCGGTTATCGGAAGTAAAATTTGTACATCTTATGAAAATACACTTCATTTTAATCCCTACATTTAACCTTGTTATGATAAGAAGAAAATATCATACCTCGCTACATACTCAGCTGATAATTTGTTATTTCTACGATTCTGTACTTAATTAATCTAATTTAAATCTGGATACCTGTTTTAGAATTCTATTTGCTAGTACTGTCAATTAAATTCATCCATGGTGCGTCGCTCTCTCTACTGCCACACATTCAGTGTGTACTACCTACAGCCTGAACCATAACTCCAGCAATACGAAAGTCGTGATAAATCATCCAATTACTTTACAGCCACCTTGACATATCACATACATAGCGACTTTTGATACCTATCCTAAACATGACGCTACTTGCCCCTTTAAAGTAATTGTATATATGTACCGAAATATACGGCGTAATATTCTATAAACTAGAAGGTATGATGTTCGTAGTAGCTGCTTTAACAACATCAAATCTCACTGCAAAAACAGATCCTTTGTAATATTAAATTGTACCGCTCTAATGGAGAGCAATTCTGCTCATTAATATCATTGTGTTTTATCGTGTCCAACAATCTCATGTCTGATCCACTTAAAAAAAATTAAAAATGTTTGCAGATTGTTGCCTCATTAAAATATTTAATTCTTTTTTAGTTCTAAATTACACCAAACTGTAAACGAACTACATATAATTAAATCAGTTAACTGTCACGATATAACAGATTGTATTTTTTTTTTACAATCTTCATCTAGCTAGAAATCCCGCTGCAGTGGCTTTCAGAACTCGTTAGACTCTGATCTGATATGTTAATCATTATTATTGATTTAAAGCAAAGTTCAAAGTTCCTTCGTCTATAAATAACAAAATGATTAGTAAGTAAGTTATTAATCTTTGTCTGATGAATTCTCTGGGCGTGTCCTGCATCCCACGTGAAATCATCAATTATATACACAGAACCTACAGTGCAGGTAAAGCTTGGCATTCCAAAAGACATTATGTTCATTCTCGTACACCTTGGCTGGCAACGGGCTGTATTTGACATGAAACATAAGCAGTTTCCTTAAGTATCTCAATTCGTTGCTTAAGGACTGGAAAGGGGAAATCCCCATCCACCACTCACGTAAAGACACGCGTTGAATTATAGTCACATGTTGATACAGATTCAATAAAGTGACAATTTTTACTTCCGAATTCCCACCAAGATGCACTAAAAATTACGGTACACACGTTACAAACGGCCGAGATATGAGACCGCCTGATGATCTCTGTATATGCTACCCGCCTCACGGCCCTGTCGGACTAATTGCCATAGCAGCACGGCGATTGGCAGCAGCCGTTTTGTGTTTTCCTCTGTTTATTGCAAACACCTCTGAATTCGAAGTCAATAAAATTGTCATTATTCAAATAATCAAGATGCTGGTATGACTAATATCTTGTGAGTAATAATCTTGATATCACAAAAACCTGAAAACACTGTCGATTGTCCAACAGTTTCCAGCTATATTACTTGCACAGCAAACGTACCTACATACGTCACTTACGTTGTGTGATATATCAGTAATACACCTGGCTATCATCCAGTTCGTATAACTGAAGATCCTTAAAATATCGGGACCAAAATTCACAATCACACCGGGACTAGATTCACAGTCAAAATAAAAATCTGCAACTTTTTCTTCATAATCAATTTAAGCACTATTTTTCTATCATATGAATGAAACCTTTGACATATGTATTGCTTACCAAACTCCAAGTGAAAAATCCATGAATAATATTTTTGCAGATTTTGCAAATTTGACATTCAGAGGACCGTGCATCGTGATATAATCTTATAATAAAACCAAAGAGACGCACTCATTTCTCACATTTATTTTAGGAATAGAACTCTACATGTTTCAGACAGTTTCTCTGTCCATCATCAGGAGTCTAGTACTGTACATAAAACAATAGGTATAAGTCATACAGGTTTTGTTGGCTGCTTGCTAGTAGGATCAGGATGAAACATCCTGTATGACTTATACCTATTGTTTTGTGTACAGTACTAGACTCCTGATGATGGACAGAGAAACTGTCTGAAACATGTAGAGTTCTATTCCTAAAATAAATTTAAGAAATTAGCGCAGTTCGTAGGTTTTACTATAAGAATCCTATACATTGTTTTACAATTACTTTCTAACATGTTTCTTTTCTTAACAGTAAGGATATGGTAATGTGATACGACTTGACAATAACTGTAAAACGTACGTCTGTGGTGTAGAAGAGTGAAGTCATGGACGTCACTATACGTTGCTATGCAGAAGGGTCACATTGCTTCTAAACATATACAACACTACCGGTGTTATATTCTTCCCGTGACACAGATTTTCCTAAACTTCGGAACTTATGATGCTGAAAATTACCTCTGGTAACTGATCTACGTTTAGGATTAAGCTTTCCACAGATCTAAAGTCTAAACTGTAACAAAGTTAAGGACTTCGGGTTGAAATTCGGTGTTGTCAACTTCCAGTAAAGAAGTACGAAATGGGCTTCTGCATGTCTTTTCCGTTGTTCAGCTTACAAAGCGTGTAGCACCTTAAACTACACAGCGTTCGTGGCGAGGCGACACGTGTGCGATGAATAGAGTAGGATTTCGAAGAAAAAGGTCGTGACGTCATTAAAATATTATCTCCGCATTTGTTGACAAATTGAGATAAACCTGCAATAAATATCACTGTGGTAATCTTTTTTTTTTGCTGTGTAAGGAAGAAGTAACGGGTATGCTTAGAGAAAGGAACAGCGTTTTTTCAATTAAATTTAAATTAATTTAATTCTTTAAACTGTAAATGATAAATCTAAGCAGAAGAGCTTTTTTTGGTCAAAAACTTAAGAAACCTTGATGTCTCATTTACTTTTCTCATGTTCAATTTAATATGTTACCAGCATTATCAGTTAAAATTAATTCATGCATTTGGAGCGATTTTTAACAACCGAGAGGCATAAAAATATCTGTTAAATAAATTACGTTAACATGAGAATACTTTTGTCCCGGAAGCGCACTAAAATGAAATAAATTTTCGTGGTTTGCTCCGTATCGGAATTCCAATTATGGATCTTTGCTTTAAATTAGGCCACAAATGCTTCCTTCCACATTCCTTCCAATGTATTTGCCCCATTCATTATCAGCAAACCACTCCACACCACATTGTAATAACAGCATGTTTAAATAAACTGCAAATAAAATAACGAACTTCTACCACTCACATCAGGCCACAGTTTTCAGTTTGAGCTATGTTAAGAAAAGGTAATTTTTATTTGATTAAAAAACCAGTGAGTGTACAAACACCATTATTGTACTGAGTTTCCATACCAGGCTGTAGAGAACGCAATACTCATTGGAAGAAAAAAATTCAAAACAATGGCGTAGAGAGACGTAAGAATCCAAAAAAAATAACCTCATTATCAGTGTCTATGTAAATGTGTGTGCGAGTACATTCCTTCTTTTAGCAATCTGCAGAAGAGTCTCATTGTATATAGGCACATTTATATGCATCTAGGTTAGTGTTAGGTACATGGAATAGTGTTGATTGGTCAACAATCAGTGAGATCGCTGAAAAATCATGAAGAAGCAAATATGTTTATCAAAGGTCCTTGTTCATGGATCTAACAATCCTCTGCGCAGAACCAGCTGTTGAGAAAAGTCAACTCCTTTTACTGCAAAATTTTATGCTTCGTATAAATGCGTAATGGCGTGTGCCAGAAACAGTTGAACCTCTTGAAGCACCGCGTAGCCAATTGCGTCCACTTTGTTCAGCAAAATTCCATTAGTATGTTTATGATATGTATTAAGTTCCTCTATTCGCATAAAACGACATTGTGAACTAAAACCTGAATAAACTTAGTATGAGGTACCATTATGCTTAGTATGACGTGATTCCAGATTTTGCACGTCAAAATATTAGATGTGATCTCGAGGAAATTACACTTCCGGATAAGGTAATTCCGACATTTCAAAGGAAATAGTTAAAATCCCAGCAATGCTGCAAGAAAAAGTAAAGGTCATAAAATGTGAAGTCGTCTTGCGCTTTGAAGGGATTTATTGTTGCTAGAATTTGCAAGGGAAATATTACTTGTAGAAACTAACAAAACGTCAGATGTTTATGTAAGAATCACAAACAACGCCCCGCAATCTGATGTTTATTGGACCGTGCTTCAATGCGATAACTGAAGAATAAAAAAACCAACTAGATGCCACTTGATATTTTATTGTACTTCTTATAGGCTGAACATGTTTCGGGCACTACTATGCCCATCGTCAGGAGCTCGCCACTATGATGTTGTTTACCACATTGGTCGTTTCGTTCTTGGTTTGCTCTATGTTGGAGGTTAGGTGCGGGTAGGCTGGAGTAGTGTCCGGGTTGCAGGCTCAAGCACTGCTTGAGCCTGCAACTATAGGTGTGTCGCGTAGCCTAGTGGCAAGCTATAAACAAGTTTATGAATTTAATTTAATTTAATAATTCGAAGCACGGAGGCCGAAACGAATTTAATTTAATCTCTACATACAGAAACTACATTTTTGCTTTTACAGAAGCTGGAAAGGGTGGTTAGAAATACAAGGGAGAAGAAAAGCTGACATTTGGGTGCAACGTAAAAGATTATGTTGCGTGACGGTGTTCGCTCACATCGCGAAGTGCAATTTAAAATAAGATTTTCTGATACACGCACCTAAGTTTCTTGACACACTCACCAAATCGATTCCAGTCAAGTGGAACCCGCATATGAGACTGCAGCATCAAAAGCTCAGAATTTCTTAACTTTCGGGATACGGGAATTCCATTCAGAGATATCTGCTTTTGCAGCATCGTAGCGAATCTGATTCGAATATATCAGGGTTATAGAGCCCCCAGGAGGCAGTCAGTCTCTGCTATATGATAGTGATTATGAATCCGGAGCTTAGAGTCAAAGTATTGTTAAATCCCGCACTTTACGGAAATGAGCGAACAGCTGTATGTTTCTGGCACCATTATTCTAATGTAAATTTCAGTGGACTAGTCTCTGAACCTTGAGCATTCAGTGGCTACTTTATGTACCACCAAGTTAAAAGTTCTGCCTACCGAGTGAATATGTGTGTTTGTTACGGTCTTCAGAGGAAATGGCTTTAGCAGATTGATTTTATACCCGAGATGGGGTGTGTTTACTGTGCAGTAGGGAACGAGTCAAATATAATTCACGTAATTTTTATTTATGTAGGATTAATATAAAACTAAATTTTTAAAGAATGTTAGTGAAGAAAGTAATGAAATAAAGAGTATATATGCCCCATCATTGTCGCAATAGATGGCTGCTAAGTGGCGATTTCATATAGCAAGCTAAATTTTAAGTCCAGATTACCCAGCATTAAAATTCATTGGTTGATTCAATTTAAACTTGCTGCCCCCATGCATGTTCACAAATTATGGGAGCAAATTTTGTCCGGTCTGTAAGAGCATGGGTATAAAATTTAGATGTATGAAAATACGGACGATAAACGTAATGTACTTAACTCTTCAGATAGGCAATGCTTTGACAATTAGGCCACAAAATTTGATGTACTAAGCTTACGACAGAAATGCTGAAAGCTGCAGACAGTATCAATAACAGAAGGAGCCGGGATAGCATGGTCACTCAGCGACCGGATTGAAGGATGGACAAGAAAGAAATTGTTTCCATTACACGCAGGGACACAAAATTTCTCACTTTTCCCTTGTTTCTAGTCCTGTTCTGGAGCCCACCCAGTTTTGAATTGAATGGACACCGGGCGTTTTCCTGGGGATGAAAAAGGTCGAGGCCTTAAGTTGACCATCCACCACCTACTTCCGAAGTTAAGAATGCGTGATATATATATATATACATTTCCTTAACGTCACGCACAGGAACCCGCATTTTTGTCATTACAGGAGAACAGCAGGGAAGAACATGTGAACAACAGAAAGGCGATTTGGATGTTAACGTATATTCAGAACAAGTTGACAAACATTTTCAAAAATTTTCCATGTCTTATTTTACAGGCATGTCATTTACAGGCAACAACTGACGTATATATCCAGAATGCGTGTCAATGATGGCGTTGCATGAAACAGTAGAACATTCGTCAAAATTACAAATTCACGAACAGACGTGAAATGGAATCCGAAACTTAATCTTCAGTTTTTGAACTCATGACTCATATGCCGTATTCCTGAAGACATCTAATAAAATCTTGACCGTAAGAACAACTGTCTGTAGTCTGAAGACCGCCAAATTAATTGACCTTCATGGGTAGGTTTTAGCGCTCTTGATGAGACCGGTTACGGTGTTCTGTCGAAAGTATCGTACACCTCAATAGTTTTTGTCGCTAGTTTCATGCCTCGCTCTTTCGATATTAGTGCAAGGAATCGAGAGGGCAACAGTTCAGGCAATAAAGAAACTAAGAACAAAGAGACAGAAGTTATCAGTTTATATTCAAAGGGATAATGTTTCGAAAATTTTCGGTCATGACACAACTAAGTACCAATTGTCACACAGACTGTTCCAGAATTCTGGAATCGGTTTTGGTAGATTGGGGGTGAAATTATTTCGAACGACTTTAGAAAGACGAATAAAGGGTTAATATCGATTTCCTGTGTGGTAAAGGTGGCCGGTGTGAAGGGCTGACAATCTAAATACCTTTATGTACAGACTGCCTACAAATTTTGTAAGCCTGAACCTCCTGGAGCAGAAAGGACCTGTCCAGGCCTTCAATGGGACGGCTTTACCTTTTTTACTCGTCCGATTACTGGGTAGCTTCTGCTAGCCAGTGGAAAGTGCGAGTGACTGCTGCTGCTGCTACTACTACTACTACTAATCCTACTACTACTATTATTATTACTATTACTACAATTATTATTACTACTACTATTACTACTACCACCGCCACTACTACTACTACTACCACTTACTACTAATCCTACTACTATTACTACCACTACTAATACCACTTACTACTAATACTACTACTACTACTATTATTATTATTATTATTATCATTATTGTACCACACCCAGGAATCACTTCAGAACTTAAATGGTCAGTGGGTAGGCAGTGGAAACATAACCAGGAACACTAACCACAGCTACTCCACTTCTGTCTTCCTGTAACTGACAGTAACCATGATTCAGTCGCGTACTCCAAAATTTATTTTTCCACGACACCATTAATTAGCAAGACACTAAGAAATGAATAACAAATACAGCTTATAAGCACAATCACAACGCCGGAAAGCAGAAACTTCAAGCAAAGCACTTCAAATATGAAAACAAAACACAACAGATGCAGCACGATTAACAATGCCCCGATAAAATAAAACATCATAGGCTACTTTGCACTTCAAGGCTTTGTAACGTCAGCACACGTAGACTAAAGAAACTGTAGATAAATTACATGGAGAAGTAATAGCGTTAGTCGCTCAGAGAATAGTACACTCAGAGGTAAATAACACAAAGGGAAAATGTGCTTGACAAAACAGAAAAAAAAACAGAAATTAAAAAAAAATTGTACAAAGGAAAACAAATTAAATTTAAAGCCTGCCCTAAACTTCTACACAACAATCGGTAAAATCGACTGGCCTGGGGCTAGCGGACGAGGGCGAGTGGGCCTTTAAACACCCGGCCCTCAGTGTTCGGCCATGGTCTGATTTCAACTTCGAGATACTACAGTCAAAAAGGCATAAACTAACACACGAATTGTGCAGTTAATTTGAATAAAGGTCACATTATTAAACAATGAAAAAAAACAAAATTCGATAACATTTAGCCAAAATACAGTAATACATACAGTCCCGTATGTAGGGAAACCGTCAAACATTAACACCTACGTAGAGTATTATAACTATCAGTTTGGCCTGATTAATGTGATAAAAATGTGGACTTAAGTAATTCGAAGAATATTTTGGATCTCGACACTGTAATGTTTATAACATCACGCCGGCGTTTCAGGCTCGAATACTGAGGCAGTCTTTTCTTCTAAAGTGCTGGTGTCCACAGTCAAGATTATAAGATACCACAACTCCGAAGACCTCAGTGTAATTAGACGATGTATTTGTATGCAAATGAGACGGGAGGTATTAATGTTCAGAGCATTACTTGTAAGCCAGCAATATTAGCCCTATATGTTAGAGAATGGTGTGCTGTGGTGTGGTTAGGGCAGATGAAAGGCGAACTGCGGTATTTACTGCCGGTACTAAAAATAAGACAGGATCGCTTTCCGAGTTAGGAAGTTCAACTTGTGGTATAGATATAGAACACACATCATAAGTTCAGACAAGTTGTAGGTTGCGGCCCTTGCGACAAGCTGATCACTTGTTCAGAGAAGTCCTACCGTGTGTGTGTGCGTGCGCATGTATAATTGTGTGTGATCTAGAAAACCGCAACAATAAAGAGGTCTAGGCCAGAATGGGTCTGTTATACGACAGAACAGAAATGTTTCCAGGCTGTCTGCACTTGCTGTTTTGGTAACGATATCGTGGAGGTTAGGTATAGAGATGGAAGGGAAAAGGGCAAGGCAATAGAAAGAAGAGGAAGCATTCGGCAACGAACTAAAGTGATAATTTGCGGTTGGATTTTACTGACGTTGTTTGTAAAGTCACGTTACGACGAAATCTTGGTAACAAACCGAGGGATGACTCTGGATTGAAATTTAGAACATTAACTTAAATGATCTGAATTAAACGCTTGCAGTTTAGAGTAAAATTTGAGTAACAAGCAAGAAGCATTTGGTCTAGGACCGAGCAAACTCACACAGATCCTTGATAGTTTTGGCCAGTCACACGTCCCTCCAGATAAATTCCAAATTCTACCCAGCAATCCAAAGTTCATGTAAGCGTAACCGAGCGGAATTTTCAAAGCCGCAGTTCACCTGAATTATAGGCAAATATCTAGTTTGTACGATTAATGAATCATCCAACAGACGCACTCTGTGTTGCAGCGTTGTGTATCGCAGAGGGCATCTGTTGGATGATACATTAATCGTAATAATATTAAAAATTCACTTCGTACATCACAGAGAAAAATTCCGTTATGGGAAATACACATGTCGAGTGTGAGAATAATGCGAAACAAACAGCTGTGTGGACAATATTACAAATTTTTTAATTTTTAAAGAGTTGGTACATAATAATTACCAGTGAGATCTAATGGTAAATATGTTTTTCCTGTTGAAAGAGTAAAAATTCGAAACTTTGGTGGATGAATTATCAGTAGGAGACAATTTTAAATACTTATCCACGAAATAGTTTCTGTCAAGCATAGCGCAAATATTATTATGGTCCATGCAAAATAATGAGTTGACTGTTGCTCACATGACAATAGTGTTTCAACGTACAGTGAAATATTGTATACAGTACACTTTATAAATTACAGCTATGACCCACCAGCAATTTATAAAAATTATATTTAGCAATATATCACCAAAGTACACTAACAAATTCGGATGGCTTATTGTGGCACGCAATTTTGACACTGAACACAAATTTCATAATGCGTACTTTTAAATTTATAATGAATTTAAATATAGCCACTTTACAGTACGGTTTGTAAACACGTTAACATAAGGATCAATACTAAAGGAATATTCAAATCGTATACAGCGAAAGGAAATGGCTAAGTAAAAGTAAAGCAATCCCTTCTGGACAGGTCCTGAGGGTTCCATATTGTTAAAGCCCCCTGATTTCGTGACAGTTGCTACACGAATGTGGTAAGGTTGTCAATCCCGCGGACGGGCCGCCTTTACCCCACAGAAAATTTCCTGGTACTTATTTATTTTAGAGGCTGAGTCCAACCCATGGCCTTGGTGCGGCCGGAAGGATTATGTCAATGAAAAATTCCAATGACACCTTCGGGAATTGAAACCGCGACCTTCCGGATTGTAGCGTAGTGTCTCAACCAACTGTCGCACCACATGAGAAATGGCAACATCTATAATTTAAATACAATTAGGGGAAAAGAAAGAATTACTGCGTAATTAAATAAATACACGTAAAGAAGTCTTTCGCAAAAGGCCTTTAGGTGTAGAAGAAATTCATGGAGTTCTATGGAAAACGATGGTTCACTGTCACTTACACAAGAGCTCGCTACTTCCCCTATTCTGAGCTGCATGCATCCGGTCAACCTGATAGAATGCGTAATGTGAGATGCATTTTAATATATATCCTCCTACCTATGCCTAGGTCTTCCAAGCGGTCGCCTTGTTTTATGTTTTCCCCCAGAAACACTCTACGCAATTCTTTTCTTCCCACCCGTGCCAAATGCCTAGTCTAGCTCATCCTCATTAATTTGTTAACCGGGATAACACGACTGTTTGGAAAGGAATAAAAGTCATGAAGTTTCTGTTTTGCAGTCTTCTCAATCTTTAGGCCATTTCTCCCTCTTCGGTCCAAATAACCTCCTTAGCACCCCTTTTATCGTAAACTCTCACACTCTTGTCATGTTCAATGTAAGAGACCAATTTGATGTTTGTTGGACCGTGCATCATTGTGTTACTGAAGAATAAAAACCAACTAGATGGCTTACTTACTTACTCCATGGTGCAGAGTCCTTCTTGAGAAGCTAACTGGTTTGCAGCTAGTCAAGAAATTCCCCGCATTTCATGGAACCCGAAGGTTCATTACCGCACTCACAAGCGTTCGCC
>Ga0123354_10010605_pt1 | contig 14211 bp, 9 predicted proteins | sample TergutLab28metaG_2_FD_97872 | JGI IMG/M metagenome (GOLD analysis project Ga0123354, IMG submission 97872) | Labiotermes labralis P4 segment gut microbial communities from Petit-Saut dam, French Guiana - Lab288 P4 | ecosystem: Host-associated > Arthropoda: Insects > Digestive system > Gut ... | reverse complement strand
TTTTCCTCTACCGTAGCCATTGTTTTCCTGTTAATTTCCGGCATCTCATCCTCCCTCTTCAGATGGATCAGGGGGTGGCGTTTCAGGCGGCGGCGTATCAGGCGGCGGCTCCGGTGGGTTTTGCACATATTGCGCATATACGGTCAGATTTGAATTCACGTTGGTAAATCCGGTTGACCATCCTGTAAATGTATACCCTGCTCGCGTCGGGTTTGCCGGAGCAGATGCGTTGCCGCCAGCCTGAACAGTCTGCGTCTTCAGAACTGTATTGTTCCAATCTATGAAATTGACAGCATAGTTGACAACGACAGCATTCTGCGTGTATTGAGCCGTAATTGTCATGTTTGCCGTTACATTCGTTGGCAATCCGGTAGGCGACCATCCTGTGAATGTATACCCTGTCCGGGTCGGCGTCGGAGCTGGCCCCTGCGTGTTGCCGCCATATTGTACAGACTCAATTTTGAGCGGAGCGCCATTCCAGTCGACCCAAGTGACTGTATATGTGTTGATCCTGTAATTTGCCGTCACTGTCAGGTTCCCCGTTATATTTGTATAGTTGGGCGACCAAACCGTAAATGTATATCCTGTCCGCGATGGGCTTGATGGCGGCGTTGCGCTTTCGCCACTATTTACTGTCTGAGTTTTTAATACTGTGCCGTTCCAATCGACAAATGTAACTGTAAAAGTTTGAGTCTGTGGCGGCGGAGTTATCGGCTCTTCGGGCTGAATGCTTCCTCCCGGTCTATCACTATTGCCGGGTTGATCAACCCCGCCCGAACCACTATCCTGGAGTTTTTCGAACATTGCCCTTACGGTCATATCAGCCCCAACGTGTGAGAAACCGCGATCCCAGCCGGTGAACCTGTAGCCGCTCCGCGACGGCGTCCCCGGGGCAGTAGCATTGCCGCCGCTCATCACATTCTGTATACTCAAAACCATTCCATCCCAATTGAGGAACGTGACTACAAAATAAACATCTTGAGCTTTTTCGATGGCCGCTCCCTGCTTGTCGCTGCCGTCACTGACGACGATGGTGACTGTATTGCCGTTAGCAATTGTATCCCCGGCGATAGCGTCAGCGCTGATGATATTCCCTTTTACTACGGTATCACTCTCCTCATACTTTATTTGATATTTGATACCGGCTTCCTTCAGCATTGCAATTGCGTCATCCAATGTCCGGAAAACGATATCCGGCATGACGCCGTCAATAATGGCGGCCTCCACCCCGGCGCTGATCACAACATTGAGCGCGCTGGTTTTCAACTGTACCCTGCCCGGCAGCGGCGATTGCTGCATCACCGTATCGGCTTCAACCTTTTCGCTGTATTCTTTATTTGTCACTACCAGCAGCAGCTCTGCCTTCTCCGCGATTTGGCTTGCCGACTCGTACTTTTCATTCATTACGTTTGGTACGCGCGTCTCATCCTCTGCCAGCTGTTCCGCTCCGGCTGCCGTGGACAAAAAAGCGCCGCTTTGAAGGTTGATTGTACCTGTCAATACAAGTGTGCCAAAGACCGCGATCACAACTCCCAGGCAAACCGCGAGTGTCCTCGCCCATTTCGGTACGAGCCCGGCGTCGTATTTCTCGATCGTTGAAGCAGCTCTGTCTACGCCTTTCTCCGCTGTGAGCTGCCGCTCAAATTCTTCGGCGCTTTGTGTCCTGTCAGAGGCCTTCACGAGCAGAGCGTTCATGATCGCGTTTTCGTCATTTGGAGAAAGGACAACGCCCGCCTTTGAAGGTTCTTTCAGGTTGTCCTTTACCCTGCGCTCCATCGACTCTTCCGGCGTTATCCCGGTGATCATCTTGTAGAAAGTAGCCGCAAGCGCATATATGTCCGACCATGGCCCCTGCTCGCCCCGGCTGCGGTATTGCTCCTCCGGAGCGTAACCGGGCTTTAATATAACTGAAAGGCTCTTTGAATGGAGCGTTGTGGCGTATCGCGATGCGCCAAAATCGATCAGCCTTACGTCTCCTCCTTTTAATAAAAAAATGTTGTCCGGCGCGATGTCCCGGTGTATGAGACCCGCTTTATGTACCTCTTTCAGCGTTTCAAGTATCTTCAATATGATGGCTTTTGCGGTTTCATATTCGAACACCCCGTTTTCTGTCAGTTCATTCTTGACAGTCTTCCCGTCGAGAAATTCCATGACTATATATCCGGTCCCATTCTCCAAAAAGCTGTCGTAAATATCTACCGTTCCAGGCAGCGCGTTAAGTTTGCTGAGTCGTTTTGCCTCGTTAATAAAACTGTCCAGCCCGGCGTGGAATTGCTCGCCGTTTTCCCCGTCATAGACAGACAGCTTTGTCTGCCCGGGCATACGCGTCGAAAAATTTGTAGGCAGGTATTCCTTTACCGCAATTTTTCGGTCAAGCTGCGCGTCATATCCCATATATGTCACGCCGAAGCCGCCGTAGCCGAGGACTTTCCCAACGATGTACTTACCATGAAGTACGCTGCCCGGCGCCAGGTGATAGGCTTCTTTCGCCGGCGAGTCCTTTTCGTAACCGCAATTTGGGCAAACTTGTACAGACTCGCCATCGCGTGAATACTCCTCGTATTCTTCCATACATCCCATGCAGCGTATGACACTTATACTCTTTTTTTTATCCATATCTTGCTCTCTCTTTTTTCATGTAAGCTATCAACACCTTCTACACGACGATCACAAACCCCAGGCCGTTTTCGTATTTTTTCGTAAATGATTCGAGGTACTCATGGTTTTGTCTATAGGACTGGCTGTTACGTAAGACTATCCAGATTCTGGCGCTGCTTTCAGGGAGCGTACGACGATCAGTATATCTGCCGCTCCCGGGCGTTGGCGCGTTCTGCTGTACAATCAGACGCTCATTTGCCAGCGCGTCCCCCCATAAGCTTGCGGAAATGTCGTCTGAAATGACCTCCACTTCATTTTTGTAAAAAGAGACATCCAATCCAAGCCTTAGATCATATGCCGCCCCGCAGAGTTCGACAAACTCTTCATCGTAATGATTCTGATACGACTCAGCGTCGCTCAATCGATAGAGATTATCCGCATATATACGATACGGGGAAGCAAGCCCTGCCAATAGCGCGGCCAGCGGCTCATCGTCGATGAGCGCGCGTGAAGAGACCGGTATCATTACAGCGGCAAGCACTACCCAACCGGCAGTATAAATCATAAGCCGCCGCCCCTTTGCAACGCCGCTATCGGAACCCGTTCCATATGCCCTTCCGCTGATCAGCTTAAATACGGCTATCCCCGTCAGGTACAGCAAGAAGAACCACGCGACATAGTTGAACTTTGCGTAGTAGTATCCGCTGACGCCTCCCGAAAGCATTTGCACCAGAAATACCGCTTGAAAGATCCCGAAAAACAATGGCAAGGCCATCGTAGAAAAGGCTATACGAAGCCAGCCTTTTTTATCAATGCCTTTTCGCAAAATGTAAACAGCGAAAATAATTACCGGTAAAAACGGCAAAGCATCCGTGAACAGATTGAAATAAATTGCGCCCTCACTGGCAAGCTGCGCCGAAATCGCTTCTTGTCCGCCCGGATCGATCAGGACGGTATAGATGATTGTGAGAGCGGTTGGCGCCGCAAAAACCGCCAACTGTATCGTGATAAAATCCTTTGTCCTCTTTCGGACATAGAAAACATAGTATGCGATGACACAGAACGAAGATATGAATACAGGTGGAGCAAACAGCGTATAGCTCGCTCCGACGCCAAAGCAGCCCAGCGATATCATCAACAAGGCCAACTTCGGCGATACGTCCTGCTTGATCAACATATGCGCGGCTATCTGAGTAAATATGATCAACTCTATTGATATCCCCAACTAGCTGAACCCGAACAGCGCGTTGCTCAGCGGAAAAGCCAACACATAAATGAAAGTAAGCGCAAAGAACGCTACTCTCGCGCTCCGGAGATCAGAAAAACGTCGTAATGCCGAGTGAAACAGCAAACCGCCGAGCCAAAGGTTGAACACATCCTTTATTTCGAACGCGCGGAAAAACAGATGGCCGGGGAAAACGGGTCTGAGCGTTTCGATGAACAATGCATTTGATGTGTGACCGAAATACATATTCGGCCACGTATATATAGCTGTCCCTTCTGTTACTATATGCATGGCGGCCGAAAGGCGATCCGCCGGATCGTTTGTCGCGTAGGCGATGGCATATTCGCCACAGAACCGATATAGAAAAAACGAAACTGCAAACGCGGCCAAAGCCCCGGCCAACAAGACATCACCCTTTCTCCAGTAATAGCTCTGTATATATAGTTTGGTATCCGGCCTTCCTGACAAAATGGATATAGAGCCGTCACCGCAATCTCCCCTCGGCTTTCTCATATACAGGATGAGTCCGGCAGAGACTACGAGTGAACCCGTTCCTATACTGGCCGCCCCAACAGGGATGTGTATCAGTGAAAACACCCCGGCAAGTACAGCGAATACGCACTCGCAGCCCAGCAGACAAAGCGGCAGCCAAACCATTCCATTCTGCTTGCCGCCTGACTTTGGCAGCAGCATGAGAACGAAAAACAACGCTGCCCAAGCGAAACCCATCAGCCACGAATAAAACACTTCCATACCGCTTGCCATTGTCATGCCATGTACCTGCATACTCACCCGGCTGTGATCCACTGAGCATAGTAGGTTCTTGTTTTTGTGAAGTCCACCGCAGTACCTGATGTGACCTGTACCCCGCCGGTTTTCTTCGTATACCAGCCCTTGAATATGTATGATTTCCCTCCCGCGCTGTCGGCTCTTGTCGGTACAGGCAAAGAGCCGATCGTGGAGGCAAAGGTCACGTTGCGCTGCGCGTCTGCTGGAGAAAGCGCTGAGCCGCCGTTTACGTTGAACTTGACGACGATATCATTTCTCGGGACCCACTTCGCGTAAAGCGTATGCGCGCCGGTAGCCGCTACCTGCGTTGTTGCGGAAACCTGAATCCCCCAGTTTGGCGTACCGTTTCCTGTCCACCAACCATCGAAAACATATCCTGCCCGTTTCGGCGCCGCGAGTTTCCCGTATGCGCTCAAATATGTGACGCTCTTGGCCTTTGGCGGCTTGACGCCATCCATGCGATCATAAGTCACTTTAAATGTAGCCGGTTTCCATAGCGAGTAGTAGGTAACATTTGCCGATACTATTGTGTTTTTTGTGACTTTCCCTACACCGGTCGGGGTGGTATACCAGCCCTTTAGAGCATAGCCCGGAGGGGCGCTGACCGCTGCCGGCAATGTACCGACTTTTTTGGTGGTTTTCGCCACGTATGTATCGAATGAATCTACGCCTGTGCCGCCAAGATCTGTCACCACCCAAGTGACTTTGAACGCCTCAGTCCATCGCGCATAGTAAACTCGATCATCAGTTTGGAAATTCACCTTTGTTGCGGCTGTTATTTTGGCTCCGCCTGTTTTCCCCGCAACAGTGTACCAACCTGTTTGTGTATAGTAAGGTTCTGAGATATTCTTGTTTTCTGTGACCGGTATAGCGCTGCCGAAGGCCTGCCCGAAGTATACGGTACCTGTTTTTGTATCGCCGGAGCCTGTGGCAAATCCGACATCATCGGAAAGCCCGAAGACATCCTTGTTCAGATCAAATGTTACGGTATAATTTCTGGCGGTCCAATGCGCATATAGGGTAGCGGATTTGGTCAGCTTCACCGCCATTGGGGAATCGACCAAATCGCCCGCATCCCCCGTACCGGGCAAAGGGCTCGTATCCTTAGCTGTCCACCAGCCATCGAAATCATATCCTGTACGCGTTGGCACAGGCAACGTCCCGCCAAAAGCCGCCCCGTATGAAGCATCGAACGTGACCGTTCCGGTCTTGGTGCTTACATTTCCGCCTCCTGCATTGAATGTCAGTTCGTATGTATTGGCTTTCCACTGCGCATAGTACGTGGCGCTCCCGGACACGACCGTATTCGCATTGATTTTGAAGCCATCAATTGGCGCCGTATACCAGCCATCCAAACTATAGCCTGTGCGCTTGGCCGTCGGTATCGCCTTCCCCAATTTGTTGTTTTCTTGTATTTGAATAGTTCTGCTATCCGGAGCCCCACCGTTTGCATTGAAAGTAACGTCACAAGCCGCCCCCCATAATGCATAGTAGGTGATGATGCCCGGGTTGCCTTTCGGCTTGGTTGAGGCGGTGGCCTTTACACCGCCATCCTCTGTCGGATACCAGCCTGCAAACAAGTTCTCCGACATAGTTGGTATTTGCAGGGTTCCCAGACTTCCTCCTTTCTTTATGCTTTTGGACGCGACCTCTGTTCCGCCCATCGAGTTGAAATTGACGAGGTATTGTACATTCTTTTGAGGAAGCACTGAAGTTACGACATAGTCGTATGCCCAATCACTCTCATCAAGCCCTATCCTGAGCTTGCTTATAAGCGCATTGAGAATAACAGGATCAGAAATATTATTATTGCTTATATAAAAATTCCATATCATCCCATCCGGTATTGAATTAACGTCTATTGTTTTGAGAGCATTAGCGTTTAGCCATATAAACCCCAAACTGCCGCACCCTGATATGTCAATGGAGGTTAGTTTGCTGTTCTGATTGCACTTAAGGTATTGTAACTTTGTTTTACCGCATAAATCGAGACTCTTAACACTTGATGTGCTCAGTGTAAAGTTTGTCAATTCATTGTTCGCGCCAAGATCGAGAGCAGTAAGTTTCGTTCCCTCTAATACTAATTCTTTCAACAATGTATTTTTACTTAAATCCAAGGACGTTACAGTATTTTTAACAGACCCCATGCTTCCTGAACCGCCGCTGAGTTGGAACACATTCGAGATCGTGAGAGATTCGAGGTTTGTATTGCTTTGAACAACCAGCGATGGTAAATCGCATTGCCAGAAATACAATAATTTAAGCGCCGTCAGTCCTGTCAGGTTAATACCCGAAAGTTTACATGTCTGTAAAGAAATACTTTCGAGCGCTCTGTTATTGACCAGGTTCAGTGTATTCGACAAGGTGATCGATCCCAGATTCAGACTCTTCAGCCCTGCTGCGGCGTCAAAATCGATGGCCGTGAATGTTTTTTGCTTCGATGACCACAAATCTACCGATACGACCGGCACGCCTTCAACCATTGCCGGAACTACCGGGATTTTTGCCGTCCCCACGTAACCGGTGATATATACGCCTAATCCAACTGAAGAATCATAGTAATTGTCATTATCGCTGCCTACATTGACATAATTAAAGCCGTCTATGATACCTTCGGTTCCAAGCGCGTCAATTTCCCCGAAAACGCCAATATCGCTGTCGTTCATATCAAGTGAATCCTGGTCTTGCGGGTTTTCTTCTGCCGCATCCGGAGAGACGACGTCATTGTTTCCTGCTTCTCCGTCGCCCGCAGCATTCTCAATATCTTCGTCGCCTGGCACGATTTCTCCGCCATCTATTGCCGCGTCACCTGATTCGGTTCCATCACCGGAGCCGTCTGCTGCCTCTTCGGCGCCATCGCCGATAATATCTCCTGTGTTATCCCCCCCATTCTCATCAGGCGGAAGGGCCTCATCGCTGCCTTCTGAAGCAGGGATTGTAGCCGTGCTGCCTGGATCAATATTCTCATCCGCATATACGGGCGCATGAGGAATGGACACAACTACCAGTATTACCGCCATCGCGATTATCGCAACCGATATCATGCCTTTGTGAATGGGATTCTTCATAAAGTTCAACTCCTTTCTTTTGCGGCTTGAATACTTCTTCGGCCGCTCTTATCCGCCATACCCTTCCAGGAATGCGCGTATCTGGTCATCTGTAACGTCTTTCGTCAGGATATTGTCGTAGACCGCATCACCGAACGTCTTAAGCTGAGGCGTGTATTCGCCTGCGAATTGTATATTGTTTGTCTTGTCATTCAAGAAAGCGAAATCGGGGTTCAACTGGAGGAATTGTTCAAAGATCGCTTTGTTGAGCGGAGCAAACGAGTCCTGTTGCAGGTAGAATCCGTCTTGTGACAGATCATTGAGCAAATATGCAAGAAGTTTCATTGCGGCGTTTTGCTGGTTTTCTGTCGCCGTATTTGAAACGCACCAAAGATTTGAAAATTCGCCGGCCAGTTTGCCTCCATTTTCAATATCAATGACGCTATAGTATCCCGGCAAGGTCGACTGGATGGTTCTGAGATCGGAAGTATCCGCGAGAAGGTACAGCAGGCTGTCAGCTTTCAGCGCGTCAAACGCAGTGCTGCCGGGCTCCATGCTTTGAGCCTGTTGTGAATGGTAGAGGGCGATCACGCTGTCCGCCAGCCCGTCCCCAGCCCGGTATGCGCCGTTTGTGTCCGCTTTTGCGCCGAAGAGCATCAAAAATCCCGGTAGATCCTTATCATCTATCCCGACACTGCCGTCATTGCCGAACAGCCCGTCAATACCGTTGATACTGTCAGGGATAGTCAGGCCCATATTCTTCGCAACCTGATCGTTACCGTACAGCGTTAAAACCTTGAAGCCAAGCGGCATTGCCTTTTTTGAAGGGAAAAGGGTTTTGTAGTTCTCAAGGAAAAGGTATTGACTGGGGTCAAGGGAAGTGTAGAGCAAATCCAATGGGGCGCAGGATTCCGCCCAATTCCCCTCAAGCCCGTCGGCACAAAACAGAGCCGGCCTGTCGGCGCCGGAAACCGCGTTGAGCTTTTCCGCGTATTGCAACGCAGGTATTGTCTCGAATTCGACATTTATCTGGCTATTGTCCGCTTGGAATCCATCGATGATACGCTGCCATGCTTCTGTTTCCGTTTGCTGAAGATCGGCGTCATCGCTGACCGGTATCCATACCAGTATTGTATCGGGGTCGATCCCGATGCTCTCAAGTGTCTGAATAGGCTTCAATACTGTCGAATACAAACTGACGGTCACTACGAGCGCAACCAGAACGGCCATTACGCCGGCGATCAAAATCCCCCTGCGCGTCCTTCGTTTTTTGTATTCAACCTCCGGATAGTCTATCTTACTGTTTTTAAAAACCGCGTCCCGGAAAGCCGCAACATTCTGGAAGCGGATCTCAGCTTTGAGCGCCATAGCCTTCATGATGGCCTTGTTCAGGTTCTCGCTGACATCGGCCCCCATCTCAGAGGGCTTTTTCTGCTTGTCTTTGACTTGCCTGTCCAGCGCCTCTTCCGGCACAACACCGGTTATCATCTTATAAAGAGTCGCGCCAAGCCCGTAAATATCCGTGTACGGCCCCTGTTTGCTTTTCGTACGATATTGCTCCGGCGAAGCGTAGCCCTGCGTCACGACAACAGTCAGCGTTGCCTCATCTTCACCGGTTGAAAGCCTGGCCGCCCCGAAATCGAGCAGCTTGATACGGTTGTTGGCCGTGATAAAAATATTCCCCGGATGTATATCTCTATGTATGATTCCTTTGGCATGTATTGCTATCAAAGCGTCCATGACATGCCGGACGATTTCGAGCGCTTCGTCCACGGGAAGTTTGCCTCCCTTATTCGCCATATAATCGCGCAATGAAACGCCGTCCAGGTATTCCATCACGATATAGGCGGTATTGTTTTCTTCAAAGAAATTGTAAACATTGACGATGCTGGGGTTTTTGTTAAACATGGCAAGGTTACGCGCTTCGCTGAGGAAGCGTTGCTTGGCCTGTAAATAACTGTCTTTTTTGTCACCTGAGAAGATGACGACCTCTTTCGTGCCCGGGACTCTGCTGACCAGGCCAGCCGGATAGAACTCCTTGATCGCGACTATTGTGCTCAGCTGTGAGTCCCACGCCTTGTATATCGTACCAAAACCGCCAAACCCCGTAACCGTCCCTATGATGTATCGACCGGACAGCGTGACGCCCGCGTACAAATGGAAAGCCTGCTCCGGAGGAGTACCCTCGACAAACCCGCAATAAGGGCAAACATCAAAATGCCCCTTCTCCTTAAAACAATTCAGGCATATTTCACTCGCCATCTACCCGACCTCCTTTACACCATCTGCAATTGCTATCCAAGTTTGAAAGTGTTATCACGTTTCGCAAGATAAATGACAGTACCGCGCTGCAATTTCACAGGGATATTCGCCACAAGCCGCGTACCGTCTGCAAGATAGGTCCCGTTTGATGAATGATCCGTCACTGTGTAAACATTGTCATATGTATCGAACGAAACCGTGATATGTTTTCTGCTGATTTTTTCCGCGCTATCAGTGATGACGATATGCGAAAGCATTGCGTCCCTTCCGATGATCAATTCTTCGTCGCTGGCAATCGGGAATGTGATCCCCTTATACATGCCGACAACGCCGATGATAGAAGCGTCCCCTTCGCCTAATTCTTCATATTGTCCAATGCTTGAATATGCTTTAAGAGCCACGAAAGCCAATACGGCTGCCGCTACAAATGCCCCGAAGGAGACCCAAAAGCCGATTTGGACTTCCGCAGAATTTCCAAGTTCGGACACATCCACAATGCCCCCGAGGCCGAACGCATTAAGCATTGAACCTGCGGTATTCACAGCCTTATTGACAATATCGCCACTCAGTCCAAAGTACAACAAAGCTGACAAAACCATCAGCAGCGCCGCGCCAGCGATCCCGAATATGGGCATCAATATTGAAGCAAGCTTTTTCAATGCCGGTACAAAGCCGAAAACGATCCCCAGCGCCGCAACAGCAAAAATAGCAATTATTACGATAGCTAATGGCGTGACAGTACTCAGCTTGCTAAAATCGGGATCACCGGTAATCAATCCTTTTAACACTTCAAATCCGTTAAAAGGATTATTATTGGCAGAATCTGAAACAGCCTGCCCGAATCCAAAAGCGGAAGAAAGCCAGTTCCCCACTGACGAAACAGCATTCTCAAGGCCGTACGTGACTTTGATAAATGGGAGGAAAAAAGCTGCGACGCCTCCCGCAAAAAATATCGCGCTTATTGTCTTCAGTATCGAATAACTGGATTTGTTAGTCATTTCTAATTCCTCCTATCCTTCCTCGTTTTCCTTATTCACCATTTCCCAATTGAACTTCTCGTTGCAGCATGGGAAAAACATCAACTTCGTCGCGCCGACCGTCAACACGTCGTTGCAAAATAGCTCAGCAGCCGTCAGCACTACTTTGTCATTCAGGTAACAAAGCTCTTTCGAATCGCCGGCCTGTACCAAAAAGGTATGCGATTTGGGCTCATATACAATGATTGCGTGGCGGTCGCGTGATACTGTTTCGTCCCCGCTGATGGCGACATCCATAGTCACAGCCCTGCCGATGAAATTTCGCCCGCTCTTGAGCCTGAAATCCGCGCCGATATTTTTGCCCTCGACACAGACAAGCCACCCGACAACCGGTTCGACCCCGAGGGTTTTGTCATAGTACCCGACAGTGACGCTGTCGTCTCCGCCGGCATTTATTTTGGCGCCTGTCGCCTGTTTTACGGCGTCTGTCAGTGATGTCGACACTTGCGCCTGCGTCACAGAATCGTCCGTTGCCGCCTGTGTCAACGCGACCGTCACTTCATCATGGCGGTTTTGCCCTCCGCAATGCGGGCACTCCGCGTAGAGGTCGCTGTCATAAAAATGACCGTTTTCGCATCTTACCAAATTCATAGTTTTTCCTTTCCTGGGTTCCCCCAAAATACTTAACTTTTACTATACCTATTCAAAAAATTGCATTAAAACGACGGTCGTGTTGTCCTTTGCCCCGTCGCTTGAATCAAATGATTGCAGCGTCAATTGCTGCGCCGCTTCGTTCATATCCCCGTAATGATCATGTATGATGCTCGCGATCCCTTCATCGCTCAGCGATTTCACCAACCCGTTGCTGCAAAGCAGCACGACATCCCCATGGATCAGATCCAGGCCTGCCTTGTTTGTATTGATATATTCGATATTGCCCGACCCCACATAGCTCGTGAGGGCGTTACGCTGCGGGTGCTCGTCCGCGACCTCTTGAGGGATCAGCCCTTTGTCCACGTCTTCACGAAGCAGCATCTTGAAGGTATGGTCCTGCGTGACCTGTACGATCTCTTTGCCGCGCAGTACGTATATGCGGCTGTCCCCGACGCCGACCCAGTGCAGGTGTTTGCCGAGGATGACTGCGGCGACCAAAGTCGTACCACTGCGGCCGCCCTCCGGCGTCGTACACTCTTCTTTGACACAAAAATCGATATGGTCTATTTCTTTGATGAGGATCGTTTCGATTTTTTCTTCAGTATTGATGCGATTGAATGCGTCCTTCAATAAATCAGTAGCGATCCGGCTCGCCTTACTTCCATTTTCAAGCCCGCCCATACCGTCGCATACTATGCCAAAAGCCTTGATAGAGCCGTTTTCGCTGTCAGAAGACGCTTCTGTGACAAAATACGAATCCTCCTGATAGTCCCGAGTGCCGATATGTGAACTGCATCCTGTATACACGGCGGAAAAACCGGCGCTCTCGATGAACGATTCTGTCACGTCATCGTCATAGTCAACGAAGTCCACCTTGGGAAGTATCAATCCGTTATTCTGTTTCTGCTTTTTTTGTTTACCTGCCAATGTTGTCACCTTTTCAATTTAACCTTTATTTGTTCAACCAGCTATATATCGCCTATTCAAGCCCGATCCGGATAAGCAGCCGGCCCGGCGCCAGATAAAAGCCGCTGCCTGGTACAAGCACGATATCCCTTCCTTTTTCAAAGCGCCCGCCCGTTTCGTAAAATGTCCCGTTGCTCGAAATGTCCTTCACGAAAAAGATACCGTTCTTCTGGTCGTACCGGACGATGCAGTGCTCGCGGCTGACCGCCGTGTCTGCTATCACGATATGGTTTGCGCCGGCCATCCGCCCGATCCTGATTTCCGTATTGTAGGGGATCGCCCATTTTTCGCCCTTCTGATTGCCGGAAGCGATGCCGATGAACGGCGTCGCCGATATCCTGAATCTGTGTACGGCCCTTTTCGCGAGGCGCACAAGCGCCGGGTCTTCCGGCCTCGCGCCCGGCTTGGATCTGGAAACCTGGCTGACGCTGTCGGGATCCCTGCGGGCGTCCTCCTCGACGCCGGTTTCCGCAATGGGAATATCCGGGCCGGCGCCGGCGGTTCCCTCAGCAACCAAAGGCGCCTTGTCATTGAGCCCTCCGGGCCCGTATTTGCGCAGCGCGTTCTCAAACTCATCCATGTTTTGATAGCGTTTTTTGTGGCTCAATGAGAGCGCCCTTTCGATCACGGCCGAAAACCTGCCGTCGACCTCTGGCACTATCTCATGCAGCGGCTGTACCTGTTTGCCCGCCAGCCTGTCCGGCGCTTCGGGTATCATTGACCCTGAAGCGAAATTGTAGAAGGTCGCCGCAAGCGCGTACACGTCCGTCCACGGTCCCTGCTCACCCTTGCTTGTATACTGTTCAGGCGGCGCGAATCCCGGTTTCAGCACTATTGCGAGGCTGCGGCTTTCGTCGCCGAGATAGTACCTGGTTGCGCCAAAATCTATGATCTTGATATTCCCGTCTTTCGTGATGAAAATATTCTCAGGGCTCACGTCGCGGTGAAGCAGCCCCGCCGCGTGTATCTTGCTGAGGGTCTTTGTCAGCGTCAGCAGGATACTGTACGCGAAAACAAAAGGTACCTTACCCCCCATGCCTTTTCGAAGAACTTTCAGGTTGATGCCGTTCAAGTATTCCATGACAAAATAGGCCGTACCGTTTTCATAAAACGCATGTGAAACCTGTACGATGTTATCCTCCCCGACAAATTTGTGAAGTGACTTCGCTTCGCGTATGAACGCCCTCATCCCGTGGTCAAAAACCCTGGAGTCACCCTTCCCATTGAACTTCATGATGCCGTTCTCTTCCCTTACGGCGAGCGAAGACGGGAAATATTCCTTGATAGCGATCTTGGTCTGCGTCACGGTATCAAGCGCCAGATATGTCATGCCAAACCCGCCGATCCCGAGTACGCGGCCCAGCAGATAGCGCTCATCCAACACCGCCCCCGGCGGCAAAGCTACGGCTGTAAGATGCGAATCTGTCGCCGAATAACCGCATTGCGGACATCTGCCGCCGTCATACGGAGCGAAGAAACAATTTGGGCAGATTTGCATCTGTACGTTCATACGCCTTCTCCCGCCTTGAATACGAATTTCTCATTGCCCGCCGTGATCACATCGTTGATTTCAAGCTTTCGCCTGCCAGATACCTTCACTCCATTCAAGAATGTCCCGTTCGTGGTATTCAGGTCGGATATGAAGTACTCACCGTTTTCCACTTCAATCACAAAATGCTGCCGGGACATCTTT
>Ga0123354_10010604_pt1 | contig 14212 bp, 6 predicted proteins | sample TergutLab28metaG_2_FD_97872 | JGI IMG/M metagenome (GOLD analysis project Ga0123354, IMG submission 97872) | Labiotermes labralis P4 segment gut microbial communities from Petit-Saut dam, French Guiana - Lab288 P4 | ecosystem: Host-associated > Arthropoda: Insects > Digestive system > Gut ... | reverse complement strand
TCCGTTTCCCCGCGGCGGACCCCTTCCCTCTCAACCCCGCCCCACCCCCCCCGGCCGCCTTACCCCCCCCCCCCCCCCTTCCAGCTACTCCACTGCGAGAATTATGACGGAGAGACTGTTGGAACTTCCTGTCGTTATTTTGTTTTATAGTTTCCAATGTTTATGCAGCTTTCCAAAAAGTGAAATTTGCACACAGTTCTTGTGTTTTATAGCGTAGAAAACTGGACAGGCTTCGTCATTGAACTGCACCCCTTTAATACTCCTCTTGTTAGTTCAGTTCATAGAGTAAGAGCCATATTTATTTACTATTTAGGTCATGATTATATTCTGTGCTACTGTCTCCTTGAATACATTTTATTTTATCACTTTTTCGTTTCACAGCACTCAGTCTATCTGTTAGAATTCGAAAATATTTTGTCGAACGGACTTGAGGAAATGAGAAATGCATGCAGAGTGTTAAAGGGAAATCCGGAAGGGACGTGATTTGGAAGTAGAATGGGGTACAGAGCTAACTTTAAGACATTCCGAAACAAAATGTGATGATGTGGAGTGAACTCTATGGCTTATGTAGGCCAATGGTAGATTACTGTCAAAGTGGTAAGGAAACTTTATTGTCCTCTAAAGGTTGAGAATTTCTTTATCATTTCAGCGACTGTGGGAACTTAAGGAAGGAATCTACACCATGCAGTCAGTTGGTTACACTTTACACTGAGGCTTGACATTAATAAGTCTGCAGGTACAAGGTTCTGTGCGAGAAAAGCACCATTAAGCACTTGGCTGCAGTATGTACATTCGTTTAATTTAATTCATGTCCATGTATAATGACTGCTTGCGGGGTAACAGGGGAAGTCCCTGGCTCTCACACAACATATTCAGTATTTTCTCTTCCCAAACCGTATACCAGTGCTGGCGAAAATTTCCAAGAGCGCTTGCCCAAATGACCTATAAATTTCGAAGAAGTTCTTTTGCATACCCGTGGGAATTTTGAAGAGCCAAATAAAGTCATGGATTCTTCCATAACTACTATTAATTACTGTAATATTATTAATGATTATTACAGTTACAATTCTGTAATTAATTCATATTATTAATATATTAGATTACTAATGAAGAGGGAGACCGCGGTAGCACAGTGGTTAAGGTGCTGTGCTACAAATCGGAAGGTCGCTGGCTCGATCCCAGCTGGTGTCATTGGAATTTTTCATTGATATAAAATCCTTCCCATCCACTATGGGGTCGACTCAGCCTCTAACAGAAATGAGTACCAGGAGCATTTGCTGGGGGTAAAGGCGGCCGGTGCGTAGGGCTGAAAACCTTACCACCGTCCTGTGCCGTTGTCATGAAATCTGGAAACCTTCACTTCCTGGAACCCTTTGGGCCACTTCTGGCCTGCTACGGGATTGCTTTACATTTACTAATGAAGATTTTCTCAAGGAATGCAAAGAGGAAGAATACGAGGAAATAACTGGGGCTGCTACTGCTTCCTGTGTGGAAAGAAGTTTGTAAAACATTTTTTTCCAGTGTCACGTAATCGCCCAGTCACCGCCAGATCTTCAAACCAATGACAAACAACCAGCCAACACTTCGCACCGCTACCGATTTGTGTAAAAACGTTCCACTCGCAGTGTTATTTGGTAGCAACGGTAATTCATATACATTCTCTACGCAATCAGATATGTGTATATAAACACATATTATTTACGATATGGAGGCGCTGGTCGTTTAAAAGAAATAAACAAATTTGGGATGGCAGTGAATTCTGCGTGCTACGGAAATCTTTTCGCGTGTCATTTTAGGGACGCGTGCCACAGGTTCGCTAGCCCTGCTATAGATTGTTCGAAGTACATTCTAGCCCTTTCAGTTATATTCTGTCAGCAGGTATTTCGCAGTGAGTATCTGCACCTTATTTTATTTGCAGTGGAAACAGATGTGTTGCAAGTTTACTGGGGGGCTACATAATTACCGTAGAAGGAGAAAAAAAGGCAAACTTCAGCACAAAACCCCACAGTTCTTTCGGTATGTAAATGATCTGCCTTTTCGCTAGATGCCGACAGCGACCACAGATTTGTAGCTCAAAGGAATGTGTAAAAAACACGCATAGTTGTTGTGCTTTTTGATTTGGGTGATTCCCCAGCGTCTGAATTTTATGCGCCGACGTTTCGGAACACCCAATCTGTTCCATCTTCACAGGTTGTGTACCGCCTATGAAAATGGAACCGACAGAGTGTCCCGAAACGTCGGAACATAAAATTCAGACGATGGGGAATCATCCAAATGAAAGAATACAACATTCAGAACACGGCGAAAGTTTGAAATCAAGAACAAACGTAGTTATCAGTAGTACTGAATATTGTTCCTAGTAAAAGAAAGTACACATTAGTAAAAGAGTTTTGCAATTAGACCACTCAGTAATCTTCGTAATCCATGTTACATGTTATAAGCATTTTCCTTTCGTGTATAATTTTGTTAGGTTTCCAGGGTACTCACGACCACGCCCCCAAACACCACGTAGTCCGCAGCCGATGCGCAGTTTGGAAAGAAGGAGGCATTGATAAATTTTTATATTCAACCGTGGTTCGTTGTCTGCATGAATATATGTGCGTGTAAAGTCAGGTTCTTGCAAAACCCGAACACCCCAGATAAGTACGAATTTACGTCTCCCTACGTGTACTGAGGGACTGCTGCTCTGAACTTTACCATTGAACAAACAGAAACATGGACACTGTTAGTCGCTAGTTAGAAGGTTGATATGCTCACCTCTCTTGGACAGAATGCGAAAAATAAATGTAACAAAATATGACGCGCAATACGTACCTACTTTTAAAATGTGTCGAAGTTCGGATACATGGAAACGATCCTAACAAATCAAAATACCATGTATGGTGGACTTAAGAACATATCAACCCTTATCCTGCTAACGTGGAGAATAAGGTGAGCTCCTAATAATGCCAGCAAATGGCAGATGGGAATTAATTCGGCTTTTAAAGGGTTACATTCGGGGGATGCACGCTTTTTCTTCACATTTACTTACTTAAGTACTTACTTACTTACTTACTCCATGGTGCAGAGTCCTTCTTGAGAAGGTAACTGGTTTGCAGCTAGTCAAGAAATTCCCCGCATTTCACGGAACCCGAAGGTTCATCACCGCACTCACAAGCGTCCGCCAACTGTCTCTATCCTGGGCCAACCCAATCCAGTCCATATACCCACATCCCACCTCCTGGAGATCCGTTCTAATATTATCCATCTACGCCTAGGTCTCCCCAGTGGTCTCTTTCCCTCCGTTTTCCTCACCAAGACCCTATACACTCTCCTCTCCTCACCCATACGCGCCACATGCCCAACCCATCTCATTCTTCTTGATTTTCTTCCCGTTTACTAACTAAAAATGTGAAAGTGCAGGGGTGGGGGTTCGATAACGGGGTACTGAGATGTTTGAGTCTAAAAAGTGGAGCTGTATGATTTGTACTCCCATTAAATATTATTTGGAAGATCAAATCGAAGATAATGAGACGGGTAGGGTTCGTGGCACCTATGGGAGGAACGGAAATGCTTATAGCGTTTTGGTGGCGAAACCTGAAGGAAAGAGACTGCTTGGTAGATGTAGCCATGGGTTTGAGAATAATACTAAAATAGATCTTAAAGAACTAGGACGGGAGGGCACAGACTAGATTGATCTAGCTCAGGACACGGACGAATGCCTGCCTATTGTAAATACGGCCATAAAATTTCTGGTTCCATAAAACTCTATGAATTTTTTTTATTACTTCCTGAACTTTTAAATTCTGCAGAAGGGCCCTGTTGCATGAATTTACTTATCTATTTATTTATGTAGTTCTCATCCTACCCCGGTGGCCTCCAAGAAAGGCTATAGCTAGCTTTATTTTCCCATTTGCATCTAATTTTAAATAAATACGCTGTAGCGCAGTTGGTTGAGGCACTGCGGTACAAGTCGGTCGCGGGTTCAATTCTCGATGGATTCATTGTGAGTTTTCATTGACTTAATCCTTTCGGTCACACCACGGCCCTGTATTCGACTCGGCCTGTAACAGATGTGAGTACCACGTATCTCTCCTGGTGGGGTAAAAGGTGATCGGTGTGTATGGCTGACAACTTGTCCTTTTCATATGCCTATTGTCTAATAATTTTGGGGCCCTCATCCTCCTAGAACCGCTGTGCTACAAATCGGAAGGTCTCTGGTTCGATCCCAGCTGGTGTCAGTGGATTTTTCACTGACATAAAATCCTTCCGATCGCACTATGGCCATGGGGTCGACTCAGTCTTTAGCAGAAATGAGTACCAGGATTATTTCCTGGGGGGTAAAGGCGGCCGGTGCTTAGTGCTGACAACCTAACACCACCATCTTGTGCTGTTGTCACGAAATTTGTGAACTTTAACTTCCTGGAACCTTCGGGCCTGTCCAGGCCTGTAATGGGACTGCTTTACCTTAACCATCCTCCTAGAACTTTAGAGGGCTTGTACAAGCCTGTGACTGAGCAGCTTTATCTTTTATTTTTCTGTTTTTCATTTTCAATATTCTCTATATCTGTATTATTTCTCACGCGCTGCGTTCCCATTCGTACTCAGCCACTTACTCTCTACATGTTTCTCTCCCCACGTTTTCGCTCCGAGCACTTCAATAATATAAATTTGTCGTCCCCCTCTTCCTCCTCCTCCAAACGTAACGGAGTATCTTTCTTCCTCAAGTCCTCTCCCAATTCCTCGTGGCTTCCAAACACGAGCTGTTCCAAGTCTCTCCTGCTCCCCTAAACAGACCGCAAATCTCCTTTAATTGCTTGAGCCAACCTCACCTTCTGTGGTTTGCTCTGTTACCTTTCAGACGTCGCTGTCAGTTTGGCAACTTAGCTCCTTTAGCACTAAACGTTACTGACAAAGTTAGGCAATGTGGTGAAATTCTGGTTTGTATTTTGACTTAAGTGCTTGCTTGCTTGGTACATCGTAGGCCTCTACCATCAACTAACATGAAAATAATGTGGAAGCAGACAGTTACAGTCTGCTTGAACACACTGACAGGAATTTACTGTAATTCGTGAGAATTGTGTCAGATGGGCGGGGAGCCAGGACATTCATTTCGGAAACTTCTGTCACTCTGTCTTATTTCTAAATACGTAAATGTTCATGCACAAGCAGGAAAACTGTTGTTTAATCTGCTATTTAGTATGGACGTGCAGCCGTTTTCTTCACTGGAAAGTTAAGATCTCCTGGCGGTCTCTGATGAACACGGCAATTAACTTACAAACGATATGCGGTTCTCACAGAGGTCCGTGCAATCTTCTGGACTATGAAACTTTGAAATTTGAAAAGCGAGTACATAATTTTCGGAGGAACGAGCTTCCTGTGTCTTTTGTTTTGAAGATGGAGGCATCGGGCTCATGCGATATGTTGGTGTCCACATACCAGGTTGTACGGTTTCATTCTGCAAGCATCAGCATTTTTATGGCCGCGATTATTCTGGTTATGTAAATTTAAATTGGGGGGGGGAGGGGGTGTAGACGTATAGGTATGCCCATCCATGACCTTGGCGCTAGTTGGCGGTTGGCGGCTAGCTCCGCGCTGTGGCCGCTGTACCTGCAGGAAAGAGTCCCAGTACCCACCGTGCAGGAGGTTGGGTGGGTCTCGGGACTAGTCCGGACGGGGACGGAGTGTCTCTTCCCTACCGGCTTTCAAACTCCAGACCGTCCAGCCGGTAGCGAGTCTTCATACCCACAACACTATCCCGTCCACATTCGGCTTCTGTAGGGGTCTGAAAATTCTTGACCAGATCTACGACTGTTAGCTTCAGAGGAAGAACGCGGACTTAATGTTGTCCATTTTCTGTGTAACTATATTACATACGTAAAATCCAACACCAGCTTATTGCACACCGATTTCATTGGTTAATTAATGCTGCGACATGTTTCGACCTTAACTATTGGCCATCTTCAGGGAGCTTTGTTTGACATGTACAGCTTATGTTTCAACTTACAGGCTATAACAATAATTTTAGCCATAGGCGGAATTTCTAACAAAAAGTTGCAACATAAGCTGCTCATGCTACAGAATGCTCCCTCAAGATGGCCAACATTTAAGGCCGAAACATGTCGGAGCATTAATTAGCAAATAAAAGTTTTGTGTAGCCGGTTGGTGTTAGATTTTATATATGAAGAAGACGGAAGTGCAATTGTCTCTAATAACCGAGGTGTGTGTGTGTGTGCGTGCGTGTTGCAGCTGCACGCAGTCTCCTGAGGCAGAGGCACCGCAGCGACTCCAGACGCAGCCATGCTAGGCTGCTTGTTGTCCGTCCTGCTATGCTGCACGGCAGCACTTGCTCTGCCCTACCCTACAAAAGTGGAGGTTGACTCCGAGGATTCTCGACGCGTCCTCGGTTCCAGGTAAAACAAACCCGAAGGAGTAGCTTTATCCGAAGTCTGTTGTCGTGTCCATGTCCTGAGCTTAATGTGCCTAACAAAGGACATCTCACACACAATGGTAGTTGTCCACATATATGGAGAGAAGATCAGCTGGACCGATCATGTGAGAAATGAAGAAATATTACTTAGAGTCAAGGAGTAGAGGAATGAATACCCTACATGAAATAAGTAAACGGAAGGTTAACTGGAATGGTCACATTTTGCGTAGAAACTGCCTTCTACAACGGGTTATTGAAGGAAAGATAAAAGGGGGGATAGAAGTGACAGGAAGACGAGGAAAAAGACGTAAAAAAATACTGGATAACCTTAAGGAAAGGAGAGGATACTCTCATTTGAAAGAGGAAGCTCTAGATCACACTATATGCAGAGCTTGTTTTGGAAGAGGCTTCGGACTTCTAAGACAGATTATTAAATGAATATACATATATATATATATATGCTATAGGTAAGCCTCTAAGATTTATTACAGGGTGACTTGACGGTTGTAATTGCACGTATGTAACATGAAGTGAAGTAAAGTGAGGTTAAGTAAAGGAATTTAAAGTAAATTTACCACTGTGGTGCTGTCCATGAAGGCACATGAATGAGTAGAGGTATAACTCCACATAATCTTAAACTGGGCACATAAATTGATGTGCATATAAAAATAAAACAGATCCAAAAAACAGCATCCTCAGTTTAAACTTCGGGTTTACATCCTGTTGTATAGCATGCAACTAAAAGTACAATAAAATACCATCTATCACATCAGTACATTCATATGATTGTTTAATATTCCTTGTTAGGTGTTTCGGCCTTGCGGCCATCATCAGATGTATCAAGTTACAAAAATACTCTGAAAAAGAGTTAATTGCAACATTAATTTATTACTATTATTATTATTATGTCTTAATTTTGGCCCATCAAATACTGTAATTCCAAAAATAGACATTTCAAAATTCCCATACTTATAGACATTATGTATACAATTTTCTTAATCCAGCAAGGAAAAGGCATTTAGTTTTTTCAAGATTTGTAGTTCCAAAACTGTGAAAGTCAGTAACCAACTAACTAACTGACTAACTAATCCTGTAAGCAGAATATTCCTTCAGAAACTGATAATATTCACCTCAGCTAATAAATAATTTCTTTGCCTTCTGTGAAAAAATGAGTTTCAATGCCATCTGTAAAGAACATAAACTTGTAGCTGTCCCGAGACACTCTAATCTACTCCACGTCTTATACTGTATATAACTAAGATCCATTTTAATATTCTTCTTCCATTTATACCTAAGCTACCCAAGTGACAACTTTCCACCAGGTTTTGCAACTAAATTTTTTATGTGTTTCTCACATATTTAATGCAAATTACATTTCACCCACATTCATCTTGCTTGTTATGATCACCACTATAATATTTGGTACATGAGTCACAGCTGAAATAAGGATCACAGCCTGCCCTTGCTGGAGGGCAGAAAAAAGTTTTTTTCTGGGCCTGTAACTTGCTGTCTGTGGCCTTTGCTGCTTGGTAGATACTGTGTGTAATTCAGTTCTTCCAGTTGCAAGCTGAAAATAATTATGAAAAGACCACATTAAGTGTTGATCATTGTTCATGAATTTAAGAGTTATTGAATTATTTGCTGTCTTATTCACTTACAGCCCTAATATGTTGATTTTGTTCTTCCCTCTAGCGTGGTAACATCAGTGTCTGTGATTATGGACTTAGGAAATGGTACAAAGAAATACTTTGCCGATGCTGCTGGGAATCCTGTACCAAAACCAACGGCAGCAGTCATGGTGGGAAGCCCAGTAGGGCTTCTGAACCCTGACCGATATGAATTCTACACATTTGATGAAGCAGGGGACCTTGTAAAACGTCTGATGACCTTGGAGGAAATTCAGAGCATCATTGCCAATGGTGAAAGTGAAGCTGGGGAAGCAGGATTCCCGAACTACTATCACCAGACCCTTCCCATGGTTTCTTCAGAACTTTATTCTTCTGCATCCTCTACTGTCACAGACAAGGTCATGGAGGAAGCTGAAGCAACCAACATTGGAGAACTTTCGTCTGCCATTCCAGGTGTTCATGATGTTGTTATGAGTGTGCAGAACGTTCTGAAGGGTGAACTAGCAGCATCAAAGAACAAAATACCTTTACCCAAACCAGTTCCTTCTCCACCAGCACCAACAGTGGTGCCTTCTTCAGATTCGTCTATGTCATGGGGTATGATCCTTCCTGGAATTATGGGTAACTCTGGCTCTGTATCCAGTTTTGCTAATCAGTCCACTTTCTTACCTGCTGTTCCTGTTCTAAACACCACACAAGAATTGGATGACATTGTAACTGGAATCCATTCACATGTTACAAAAAATGTTACTTTGACTACTACCCAAGTCCCTGATAACAATCTGGAAGCCTCAACCAGTAAGACACCACTGTCTCCTGCATCATCAACCATACTTGATGCAGAACAGACTACCAGTAACTCAGTAAACACCCACAGTGATCTGCAATCTTTACATTCTTTACATACAACATTACATGAATCATCGTCATTACCACCTTTAACACACGTACCGTCTTCACAATTGCTGTCATCATTAATACCACCTTCATCAACACCTTCATACTTATCTCCCCTATCATCACAATTTACAGTACTGTCTTCATCACCAAAACCTTCATCATCTCCAATACCTTTGACATCACAAACATCAGCAATGTCATCATCAACAACAATGCAAGTAGCATCCATAATGGCATTAATGTCACAGTCAACAGAAACACCTGCTTCGCCACAGCCATCATTATTACCATCTAAACCATTGTTTACACAAACAAAAAAACCACAGGCCTCTCTATTAAACAATTCATACTCCAGTACTGTAGAAACAGTTACTGATCCCTCTCTTATAATAGAAGACAACTTGCATATAAATGGAAATAAACCATTAATTTCATATGGGTCATACAACAAACCTGGAACTGGTGAAAATTTTGTAACATTTTATGTGACAGCAGCATCTACGAGGAAACCTATTAGCACCACACATCTCCCATTATCCACCTTCAAAAGTCCATCATCTGCCCCATCATTTGTAGAACCTGAATCTCCAACTACTAGTGCCATATCATCAGTAACTCAGTCACTTTTGTCACTGTCTCCTGAATCTTTCACCACAATTCATGTTAACACTGAAAGAATTACATCACCCCAGAAGGTTGTTGGTATCTCCACTACAAATCCTGCTCAGACTCAGTCACTGGCTGCTGAGACAACTACAAAGATTCCTTCAACATCTGCAACCTCAACAGAATCAAGTAGTGGCAGTGACAGTACTATAATGCAAGAGGAGTACAGTGAGTCAACGGAACCTGCAACAGTAATGATACCTTCTTCAGGATCTTCAAATCATAGCAGTCACAGCAATTCATCAGCACAGGATTTCTTGCATGTGTCCACAGCAGCTAAATATACTTCCACTACAACTGAACAAATTCAGTATAGCGTACCCTTGCACAGACCGTCCACAGCTGCAGAGCACAGCACCATATTTAATTATAGCCCTAGCACACCAGTTCCAGCAACAACTGCTGTCCATACTCAAACACAAACTATGACCCAAACTTCAGTAGAAAGTAGAAAGCCTACAAAACCACCACAAACAACTCTGACTACTAGGAACATTACAAAAAGTACAACACAGCCATACAGTGTCAGTAGTTCTGTGCAGTCCAGTACTGTCAACCCAGGATTGACAACAAAGCTGAGCTTGGCGATGACCAAAGACAAAATCGAATATGTACCAACTGTCAATTTACAAAAGACCAATGTACTAAATACTAAATCCACAGCATCAACAACAACAACAGGATTACCACCGCAATCAACTACTTTAAAAAACAATTCTGAAAATGTAATTGTAAATGAAGCTTCAGATCTTGTGCCAATGAATATTGCAAATTCTGTAGGAGCTATATCATTGCCAGTGACTGCCAATGGATATTTGGACATGCCACCTGAACTAGCTGAATCAGTGTTGGGTGTTTTATCTCAAGTTGCTGATGTAGAAGGTGCTGCTACAACAATTGACTATGGTGAAGACAGTTTGTATAGTTCGAGTACCGTAACTGAGCAGAGTGCTAGAGACATCAGCTCAACTCTTTCATTCTTGGTTACTACAGCAAATGAAAATGTTCTTCAGAGTAGCACTAAGCCCCTAAATTATGAAAATATCATGACAGAATCAAAGAATAATGTTCATCATTCACCACCAACTGAGATACTTCCAGTAACACATCTAATTTCTGAAACAGACAAACAGAATGTAGTCACAACACAATTCTTTAGCAAGGCACCATCGTCTCTGGAACTGACCAGTTTTTATCTACAGGAAACTATGGACAATGATCAAACCACTCAGTCTTACTCACTGGAAAATATTAGCAATGTTTATAAACACGAGACAACAGATTATACTAAAGTGGATACTGGTGAAGAACTTGAAAAGAATGATCCAGTAGGTGTGAATAAGACAGAAATGAAACTGCATGTAAAAGAAGATGAAAAAGTTTCTGAAGAACCAAACAGACTGGTAGAAGAAATGCTAAATTTAGAAGCTCAAAAGAAGGTGGATAATGGAACAATAAAACAGAAAGTTGTTGGCAATACAAATGTGGAATTGTTAACAAGTGCTTCTAATAATAATGGAGACTTGAAGACTGGTGTAGGAATTCTTAAAACAGAACCATATTATGAGAAATCTGCAAACAGTGAGCTAGAAGAAACAGATTCAAATGTTGCTGCTAATGTGATAGCTACAACCGAGGTTGTAGATGATACCACTACTGGAAATGATGGGACTAAGCAGAAGGAAAGCATGGTGTTCAGCGTTGGTGATTCAACAACAGAACAGCCAAATTCAGATAGTAACACCACTAAGAATGTGGCAAATGGGGAGAGTTCAGGAGAACTTGATGTTACGGAGAATTCTGTAGCTGAGGGACAGTACATTATTAAAACAACTATTATGCCAGAAAGCAACGTTTCAAGGGATATGACTGAATCATCAATTCAGACAACCAAGGAAAGCTTGGAAACATCTACTGTACCATTGACAAAATACAAGAAAGATGATGGTGAAACAGCAAAGGAATCTGTGCAGGGTAGCAGTACTTTGAAACCCAGTGATAAGTTAGAGGCTGTAAAAATCAAGCCAGATAATATTTCATCAGTTATGAAGACTGCATCTGAAGGTGAAATGCAAAGTGCTTCTTTAGAAAGCCAAGAAACTACAACACAGTCAGAGCCTGCAGCACCAGAAGATGAAACGCAGACTGAAGAGTTAAACACACCTACATCTGCTACTATAAACAATGAACTTCTTTTGAAAGAAGAAACAAACATAGTAGACAAAATACATGAAAATATAAACAATAGTTTATTTAAGATTGACACACGTTTGGCTGGAGATAATGATCTAACAACCTATCTGCCTGCAGAAGACAAGAGTGATGAAGATACGGGTTCTATAACAACGTCTTTTGAAACAAGTGCAGAAAGCTTCACAACAGAGTTAACTTCAAGCTATGAGACTGAAGTGACCACAGTGGACATCAAATTCACTACTGTTAGTGAAGACAGACCAGGTTTTCAGGATGAGGAATCTAAACACACAACTGATGCTTCTCTTATGGAACATAAAAGCTCAAAAGAAACAACAACAGTCTCCATGGAATCTAAGATTGATAATGATTTTACAAAAACATCACTGAAAACAGGAAGTGACATGAATGTGAAATATGTTAATCAGTGGGAAACTAAAACAACTAGCAGTACAGGTTTTCTTGAGAAAGAAACAGAACCTAACATTAACAAAACAACAGCTGTTAGTGCAAACTGGACAAAAATTTCAACTCTGTCACCTTCACAAGCTAATAGTAGTAAAGTCAGAGACAAAGTCACGACTAGCAGCACACGAAGGCCTGTTACTCCTATCAGCAAGATAAGTGCAACAGAAGAGGCCACAGCACCTGATGAAATCCTTAAAGTCAGTGGATTGAATCAAGAAAAGGTAAAAGATACCAAGAACAATGCACAGCCCGAGGAACTGAAGCGTCCACAGTCATATACTACAGTTGATCTAGAGCCAGCACCTAATGAAAACCTGGGTCTTGAAGCAACCTCTGCTGCACTAGAAGATGACGTGCGGCGTTTTGCTGAGCTTTGCAATGAGTTGGCGTTTCGTCTGTGGGCATCTATCACAGCCAAGGGATTGACAACGACAAGAAGTGTGATCATGTCTCCATTTGCAGTTACATCACTGCTTGCCATGGTATTCCTTGGCGCTCGCGGTCCGACCTCAGGGCAGATGAATGATGTACTGCGCCTCGATGATATGGTTACCTTCAACCCACACCAGGTGTTCAAGAATGTCACAGATTCCTTGACACTATTCAGGAACCAGGGCATAGCAACAGCTTCATTTGTCAGGGAGTTATACAGTGACAAGGTAAGTAAAGTGGAGGTTTGTAATCATCCATCTTTCAGTGTCATTATGCATCTTTACAGGTAGGTCCTCTACCATGTTACTATTCAGAATGAAATTTGAAAAATAAACATTAATCATGTGGTAGAACTCTTTGGATGGAAGATGGGCCCATTTCAAGGCCTTTAGCTATACCTGAGAGTGTGCACAAACATACATCTGTGCCTCAAGTGAGATCTTTATATTTATTTAGTCTATTGTGTTACCCCAACTTTGCCAACTCTTAGTAATATTTTACTCATTGCAGTCTAGGAATGTTGGAAATTTATGCCTGAAAGCTTCAGGTAGTGAGATGATGGGTTGTATGCTAGATAGTGTGCACCATATCAAGATAGTGTGATAGTGTGCACAATATCAAGATAGTGTGATATTGTGCACCATATCAAGATAGTGTGATAATGTGCACCATATCAAGATAGTGTGATAGTGCGCACCATATCAAGAACCTGATTATTGCATGATGGAAGCTAAAGGATGGGATGTTGTGTACATTTAATAATGTTTACTAAATGCTTGAAAACTACTTTGTATAACAGTGTTTCTCAGTGCAGGTGCAATAAAATTTGTAATAATTAATCATTAGAAGAAAACTACAGGATCTGTATGAAATTTTTGGTATGTTTTGCATTTAGACTAAAGGTAAACTGCTGGACTTCTACAAAGAGCGAGCGCTGCAGTTCTATGATGGTCATGTCGAAGAGGTGAATTTCAGTGGAATTGGTGATCTGATCAGGCGGCGCACTAACCTCCTCATAAAGCGACAGACCCATGGAGATATACCCGAATATCTTCGGGTCTCCAACATACTGCTTCGACCCCCACTGGCTGTATTCAGTGCCAACATTTTCCAGGTAAGGACACTAGTAAAAACATGATGTAAACATACTTAGTTGGATTTGAACTGTGATAACAAGGTTTACTTGATACCAAGATCAGCTCTACAGCACACTAATGTTGTTTTCTGAATTATTTTTTGTCATGTGTTATTGTTGTTGTAGACCGCCTCTGTGGTCTAGTGGTCAGAGTTTCTGGCTACAGATACAGAGGTCCCGGGTTCGATCCCCGGCGCTACCAGATTTTCTGAATAGTAATGGGTCTGGAACGGGGTCCACTCAGACTTGCGAGTCTCATGAGGTCAATTGAGGAGCTACTTGAATGAAAAAAGTAGTGGCTCCAGGTCTAGAAAACAGAGATTAACGGCTGTGGGGACCCGTTGCGCTGACCACGTGACACCCCTCTATCCGCAAAAGTTG
>Ga0123354_10010603_pt1 | contig 14212 bp, 5 predicted proteins | sample TergutLab28metaG_2_FD_97872 | JGI IMG/M metagenome (GOLD analysis project Ga0123354, IMG submission 97872) | Labiotermes labralis P4 segment gut microbial communities from Petit-Saut dam, French Guiana - Lab288 P4 | ecosystem: Host-associated > Arthropoda: Insects > Digestive system > Gut ... | reverse complement strand
TTCTCTGGCCATTATCTCCGTAACCGTTCAACTTTGGACATAGGTGTTTTGGGTTATATCGGTATACTTTAACATAAGGAACAACCTCCCGAAGTCTGGCACATTCCTCCTGGGACACCCTGTATATTATATGAGGTTTACTGCTTATATGGCTGTTTCACTTATCACATTTTTTCATATTCTTTGGGTTCTATTCTAGATCACTGTGTATATGGTTGTAATGTTTTGTACGCTTCTGTTTAATTCTGTTTAATTTTGTAAATTATAAATTCTTATTGTTATGGTTATGTATTCTTATTGTTATATATGTTCTGTTCTGGGTATTCTGTTTCATTGTGTTCTGTGTATTGTTACTGTGTAAATGAGTACTGTACTACTGCCACTGAGTGTCAACCCAATTGCAGTTAACAAATATATCACACTATAATCAGACAGCCTAAACATCGATTTCTAGGTTGTCATATATTGCTGCATATACTATCTGCATGAAAGACCACTTTTGAGGAAACATTATTTCAGCACGCAGAATGCTCTTATCACTCAATCCTTAATCTCTTCACATTCCACTATCCCTGTATATATCTTTAACATTCTTAATTCACACTGATATTTTCATAACCTATGACAAAAATTAATTTCCCTCTAGCAGTTAATAAGAAATATTGCAAGGTTACCCAAAATAGTTTCTTATAAATCAAATTAGTCTGGAAGGTGAGGTACAAGGACTAGGAAAACAAGACATGACCACTTATAAGACCATGATTAATGTGACATGTATAGATCACAGTAAACACGCATCCAGTTCATTAGCAGGTGGTTAATGTGATGAGTATAGAGGACAAGAAATGTGTTATCCCCTCTTAAGACAAAAATTAACATGTTGCATATGGATCAGAGTACATGTGTACCTATTTCACAAGACAATGGTTAATGTGATGTGTACAGATCACAGTAAATGTGTATCCATTTCTTTTAATTCAGTTTTTATTGGCAACTGAATTGCTCACGATCTGATACACATGCTTACCCGTTTTTACGAGAAAGGCAATTTTTTAATTACGCGGTAGCCGGGACAGAGAGGAGCTGGCACATTGCGCAGTATTGACAATGCCTGTTGAAGAATTCAGCCATGTGCAGTACAGCACTCTGCCTTCAGTCAAGTGGCAGCAACAAGGGCGGATGCTCCTTTGCAAGATTGCACCATCAAAGAACAATGTGGTGTAGTGCGGTTTTTGGTCAGAAGGAGCAAAACCTATGGAAATCCACTGTCGTATGTTGGCTCAGTATAGACAGGCACCATGAGTCAACGAAAGGTTTATGAATGGGTGGAAAGGTTTAAATCAGGTTGAACACATGTTACTGATGAAGGTTGTTCTGGTCGGCCATCAACATTGCGCACACAAGACCACAAGAGCAGCCAAAAGCTTCTTCTCCGCACGAATACAGAAACTAGTTGAACGATATAACAAAATGCATTGTGTTGCAAGGGGACTATGTAGAAAAATGATATGTAAAAATGCTCACAGTTACTTCTAATAAAGCCGTTAAATGTATTTTGCCTTTACTTTTTGATTCTCCCTCATACTTTACACACATGTTCACATCTATCACAAAATTCTGGTCCCATGAAATATGCTATAGTAATATGTTACTGTAAATAAATAAAAAAGAAAGAAAGAAAAAAAAGAAAAAAAAAGTCCACTTTGAACTCCAAGAGAAAATGAAGTAAACACTTCCATCATTTAGGGAAATGTCTGCACTGGTTTTACAGTTTATTTTGTGTTTCAAGTTTTCATGGGGAATTTTTAGTTTGAATACTCCACAATACCAGTGTACTAATAACACCAATAACACAAGGCATTCTTCAATGAAATGAAATGCAGGTAGGACTTACAGGCATGCAGTGAGTAGTGGATAAAACTTTTACTTGTCAAAGATAATTCATTACCAGTGCAAGAGTTGTTGAATTAAGAAGTTAAATATCAGAAAATCTTCAGTTTCTTGGTTCAATGTTAACAATGTCAAGAATACTCAATAACTCTCTCTTATTTTCAAATAAATAATGACACATCTATGATATTTTAATCCTTGGTGCAATAATATATTATACGTACATAAAAATTAAGGGTCAGAATTGGTGGTAGTTTTGCAACCACTTTTTTTTTTTATTACAAGCATTGATTAGAATGAATATTTTTGTGAATTCTGTAAATTCTCATCACAAAGAGGTTATATTGCATTAAATTCTGGACTTTTATTTTAGACCTGCTATATACTAAGTGTATGACCATTTCATGTATGGTGCAGTGCTCACTCTGACATGAGAACATACCCAAATGTCACATTTCCCTGGGAAGAATCTCTCTGGTACCCTCAAAGCATAAAACAATGCTCCTAGGATGTACAGACAGCCCATTAATATCAGCCATCCTAGAGATGCTCTTGACAAGGCATTGAACCACCCCTCAGAGATGGCATAATGGACAGCAGGCACCACTCCACTAAGTCCAAAAACCATGAATACACCTAGAAAAAGAAAACATTAGGAAATAGCAGAAACAGGTGCACACCTTGAATTAATTTTTCCTCCTCTCTTCCCATACCTCATCCATGTAATAAGCATGATTCATTATGGTATGTAAGGGCAGTAAAGAAAATTTAAATCTGTTACATTGGGCACAGTGAAGGGTTTACACAGTACCAGCCCAGTACACTGCAACCCAAAATATGACAGCACAATTTTGATGTACAAGTGCAGGACACACATTCTGTCAGATAATGCTGGTATTTCCACAGGCTTACCTCTGAAGTTATGTTCACCATTTTCTTCCGGAAGGAAAAGTGTACAAAACAGTGTGTAAACCCATTCACAGTAAAGCACTGTGCCATATATTACTATGCAGGGCAACATTTTCCAGCACATATTTATGCTATAATCATACTTACTTGCACAGCAGTCCCCACCCCCCCCCACCCCCAAAACCCTTCCCCCTTTTACCTAGCCGAACTACCTTCAACCTACCAGCATACCACGTGCTGCTTAGCTCACTCTCAGTTGGGCTTCTGAGTTGTCTAAATCATCTAAATTCTGTTTTGGATAAGGCACCTAAATTTGGTTTGGTGATGATAGGAAGGCAGGCTTGGGTCCCTGACCTGATGTTGTGGGTGTACATATGTTACATCTGTATTATGTTTATGTTCACTTTGAGTTATGGAGATTAATATGTGAGTCTAGCTTTTTACCATGATGTCAAGCAGGTCATCTCACTTGTGTCACAGGCCAGAAATAAGGATAGGAACCAGCTAGTGTGTATTACATGAACTGTCTCATTGGTTCCCATCTTATGCACCTATTCAGCATATTATTAAATTTGTTATGTTGGACACACGAGTTGTTCTGCGTACTTGCATCCCTGGTAAGGCTTCCATGGGCAGGGTGCAGTCCTTCTTTTCAAATTACTGTTGTGACAGTAAGAAATTATAAATAATGTTCCATAACGTGTTGTCACTGTGCTTCCATACAGCACAATGCACATTTTACTAAGGACACTCACAAAGGCTCAAGATTTCCAAGCAGGTTATGAAAGAATGGTCCCTTCCACCCTCTGGTGTAATTCAACTACATTAGTTAACGGGCATATCATACATTTCAGGCAGCCCAATAAATAAAAAACCCAGGAGGTTTAAATCAGGTCATCTTGTGAGCCATACACTATAGCTATTTCAGAGTATTTTGACATTCATCACATAAATTATGCTCCACTGGAGGAGGATACATATTTGTCAACATGTCTATGTATTCCTATGTCTTTATACATTAGGGCTGTGAAGTCACCCATGACCTTAGACTTTTCAGTGAACTTATGTTCTGTAGCAGGCTCTGTAGCACAATACATCCCTGACACTACACAAGCAGTTCTGATGACAGTGCAAAACGCTCAGCCACAACACACTAAATTTTCATTTTCCACAAAAGGTATTGGAGCACAAAACATCTCTGACACTATGCAAGCAGCAGCATGGCACAAATAAGTCCATATACAAGAAACAAAGTATGAACTGATGATAATGACAAAGATGATGGTGGCAGCAGCAATGATAATGATGTAGATAAGCAAAATGCTGACTGACATTTATCATATTCCAGATAAAATACTGAAAGTACCAGGGTTTGTGCAGTCTTACCTGCACGAAGAGGTCGATACCTAGGCTCACTGAATCTATCCCAGAGAGAGACAATGATGGCAGATATTCCAAGACATATAACAACACTGAGGTAGATGAGCTTTGGTTGGAACTGGCAGTAAAAGCCATAATATAACCACGGAACAAATGATCCCATGATGAGCATTGCTATGCCACAATAATCCAATCTGAAATAAATTAAATGTATTTTTAGCACATGAATTCAATGTTATGAATAGAGTTTCTCCAACACATCAGTCAATTTTCATCGTATACCGATTTGGTGTACTCTGCATTCTTCTTTCATGGAATGTCTGGACTGGAATCCTATACTCCCTACTACTACCTCAGTCTAATGAAAACTTGGTATCAAATTTCAATATTCCTTTTAATTCCACTGTCAACATAATCAGAAGTCCAGTTTTGTATGAGTATGTGAGCGTGCAGCAGCAACAACGAACAACTACAAATAGAAAAGACTAAATTCTGAAAATGGATGTTATTCAACTCAAAATTCTTATTATCCATCTGCTTTCCCATATACTCAAATGATGAAAATAAACAGAAAAAACAATTTTGTTAGTTGCACAGCGTGGTCAAGAAAAGTGATCTCTTATTGAAGGGAGGAAGGGAAATGTGCTGTCTGAAGATGATACCAGTTTAGCAATTACTAGACAGAAGGTATTCTCATAAATTAATGTAATAATACTGTTGTCAAATTAAACTTTTCAGGTGGTATGATTCTCTACTATTTTGGGCTTATACTTTATGCAGCAGGGTCCTTGAGAACCTAATCGAGTCACGAAATTCCCTGCACTTTATGGAACCCAGAAGTTCATTACCGCATTCACAAGTGCCCAATTTTGGGCTTATATTATATTAAAACATTTCAATGTTACATTAAATGATTATCTACATTAAATATAATAGCAATGAGGAGGCCAAATGTAGACTATTAAAATAGTGGACTGTCTGAAGCAAAGCAAAATCACTTTAGTGAAAAAAAAAAAAAAGTTTCATGAAATTTCTAGTGCATATAAATGGGAAACAACAAGAAATACACTTGCATGAGCTTTAAAATTGGCCTCAAACTGAATTTAAAGAAAGTTTATAAATAGTCCTGAGGTTTAAAATCTTGGCATCCCTCCAATCTTCTATTGGATACATTACAAATTAATTACTGCCACAGCAAAATTAGTCACAACGGGTATCTTACCAGGATCACTTCAAAACTACAGGCCAACTTTTTTTATTTCCTCAGCCACATATTCACCTGACAATCATAAAAAATCCTCCCACATATTCATACATCTGATTGTCTTTTTACAAGAATTTTTGTATGTTTTATTTAACTTTGTGTATGGTTTTCAAGACCTGATATAATGGCCACCCTTTAGTGGATAATACTCACTTGCTGAACAGCTTACCAACACACTCTGAGTGACAATGAACTGTATGGAAGGCAAAGGACAGTCCTAGACAAAGAATTGCACCAGCAAAAAATGCTGCAAACACTAATTTCTCTTGTAGTTGTATCTCAACACTTGGACGTGTCAAGAAGTAGGTTGCTACTCCAATGAATGCCACGCAACCTGTAACATGAAGGTTAAACCTCAAGAAATGAACATTAAGCAATCTTGGGATGTCAACAAGTAGGGGAAAGGGGGAGATAAAAATTACCCTTAATACACAAGACAGGAGTATCAAGTTCTACAAAACTTCAGGCACTCATATTCTTCATTGTTTCCCTTGGACTTCACAGCCAACATATGCTTCCCTTTTCACTCTTTCTTTCATTTCCAAATGGAAAATTTTTGTGATGCCTTTACTTATGATGCAACGTTATGAACACACCTATTTCTCCAAAATGCTGGGCGCAACATTTCTCTTGCAACATACACATTCTACACAATTGCTGCCAACAGGACAAAGTCTACTCTTTATAGTATTTGCTTCTGAGAGTTATTCAAGAGTAGGAAGTGAGAAGGTATAGGCTGATTCTTGGGAACTATGCATATTACTGTCACCTTCCAATTCATACATTCTATTATTTATCAGATTCATCACTAGGCATCGATTCTGAGTTCCTTCCCTCTACAAGGACTTCCAACTGTCACTCTGTCTCTTATTTGCAGCTCACACAAACTAAAACTATCACACAATGATGTTCCAAACACACAAAATTTTCCATTCCTGTCATGGCATAGCAAGATATATGCTGTGATCAATTACTGTCTGGACTAACCATACAAAGAACACTACTGGAATCATGACAAACCTCTGCTAACTGGAGGTACAGTAGAATCTGCTGAGTAATATATCAATCAAGAACTGCGCTCTTCTGGGTTACCATGAAGCAAGTAGTGGTAATAACCCAGAAGTATGCAGTTCTCAGCTACTTCACAGTGGTAGCCTGAAATCATGAACAATTCATCTAACATTTCAAAACTGACGCCCATGTCACCCAGAACCAATGTCTTATAAAGTGAGGATGTTTTCTGTTTCCTCCTAGATTTGCACTGTATCAAAAAAATGGCACATTTCAAAGAACACCATGCCTGTGTTGAGTTCCACTTCAAATGAGGCACAACTGGTGCAACCTACAATATGTTGAAAACTGCTTTTGGAGAGGAAACAATTAGCAGATCAAATATTTGATTAGTTTTCAAAACCCAAAAATGGAGTTACATCATTTAACAATGCCAAAGAAGCATGATTCCATGTGCATGAGATGCCAACCCACTACCCCAGTGTTTCAGTGGTAGAAGACAGAATATACCGTAAGAACTAAGTGGCCACTGCAATTGGCAATCCCTAAATATATGTGGTGTCAATACAAACTTATGTGACCATACCACCACTATTACAACAAATTTTGTTCTGGGCTAATGTATTTTACATACCAAGGAGATGGGTCCATATATTTCCAGTCTCTGTGTGAATACGGAAGATACTTTTAAAGCAAGCATAGAAACTTGGTAAAGGAGGTCGGTGTCCACCATGGAGGTAATCATTGTCCTGAAGCCAGCGAGGCAGGTTCCGGAAGTGGCAAACTTTCCATGATGCCTCCCACACTTTGCGCACAAATTCTTCAGCCTGCTCAGCAGCATTATGTGCCAATGCTCCAAGGTCTATTTCATCTGATAAAACACCTGCCTTCAATACCTCTGTGATCTGTACAAATTGAAAATTAATTCAGTTACTCTTTAAGTCACAAAATGCACATGCACATAAGGGGGTGCTGGTAAGTCCTTAGCCCGACCAGGAAGGAAACAAGCTACATTCCCCGCATTTTATGGAACTTGGAGGTTCATTATCACATTCACAAGAGTCCACCACCTGTCCCTACCCTAGCCAAATCAATCCAATCCTCTGCCCATCACAATTTTGACAGGCGCAGCTTGTTTCCTTCCAGGTCGGGCTAAGGACTTATCAGCACCCCAGGTATAAGGACAAGTGTAACAAACAAACAACTGATTAAACTGCAGAAGCCTTAGCACTTAAGTTCCTAAATGACTTTTTTGTCTTGAAAAATGGGACACTTTTTGCCACTCAGTGGAAGGGATACAAAGAAGTTCACATGGTGAGGTACTTCCATTTACGTTGCCTATAACCAGTCTCACCATGGATTTCAGAGACTAAGCTCAGTAAGTACCTCTGATGTGTGTGAACAAATTTCTGGCATCAAAACTATCACAGTGGGTTTATTCTCTACAGTCTAATAGCTACCCTTTCATACCCAACATTTACAGTGACAGGCAAGGTTGAAACATCAAAAAGACAATTTTAAGTGGAAGTAGTTTGCCAACCATCTTCCCTTTTGGCCTGTATATTTCACACATTTTGAGTCAACCAGAGCAGATCAGATCTCCTCCTCCACCTTGCGCTCAAAAGAACTGGTACTGATGACTCACCAGGATAAATCCAAAAACATATCTCTTCAAATGATTATGACAGGATCAAAGGAAAGCCAATTTAAATAGGTCCTCTGCTTGCTTTTTTGCTGAATATCTCAACCAGAAAACTTCCATTTTTAAGGTGGGAAGCATTTTTATCACAGTTAGCAAATAATCCTGCCCTTCTATATGTAGAACTAACAAATACTGCTAATGGATTGTCTGTAGCTGCAAGAGTGAAAATTAAGACATATACAGCTTCAACTTTCACAGAAAATTAGTCAAATTAGTGGTCTAACGGCCTTAGGCTGCGATGACGGTTCTTCTGTGCAGAAAAGAGCCATGACAAAATTATCCTCCCCCTCGAAACGTGATCATTGGCCTGCCACTGAGGACATATAAAGAAACCAAAACTTTCAGCCTGTGCTGACATACATACTTTCATCATACCAATCTCAAGGACTATGTCAGAAGTTTGCTGCCCATCACACGAAAATATATATCCCACACAGTTTCAGGGGACTTGTGGATGATCATATGCAAACTCACACAACAGTCACAGAGAGTGGCATAGTCTGACCAACTGTTATGTGACTTTTAATACAAGACATCTTGTGTTTTGTAAATTAAAGAACAATGATAATGCAGTCAATACAACTGTTTCTTACCATAAAAACAATATTTGTTTTTACACAAAAAACACTTCATGTTTTGACCCATGATAATTCTAAATATTTAACTATCACCCCCTTAAACATCTACACCTGGTGATGACCCCTATAAGTCAAAACATGCAGCATTTTATATAAAAACAAACAATATTTTTATGATTAAAATGGTTGTGTTGACTGTATTATCCTTGTTATTTGGATCATATGATTGTTTAAAAGTCTATGCCTGTAATATATTCTCACCTCACAATCCAAAAGATGTTCATCTTCAGGAGTACTTGGTAAAGGACACCCAACACCATCATCCTCCTCAGCCAGTACACTGGCATCATCATCATCCAACAGGTCATTCACATCACGAAACACAGGGATATCTGATGACAGTGACTCCCTGTTGGTTAAAGTGCATTTATATTACATTAAAAGCCATGAGTGTTTTATAAAAAAAAAAAAAACTATAAAGGAAATACCACTATTTTATACAAAGGAGATTCACAAAGTATCAGCAATTTCCTTCCCAACTGCTTCAACAGCAAGATGGACTTACATCTGGCAACAATGAGACTCATAAGCCATGTAATACACTGCACAAGGTGCCTTTCATGGCAGTGCATCAGTTACATTTCGGCTGTGATCATGGCAGGATGGTGGCTGATTTGCATCAAGGGAGCACAAAAGGCTGTTTTTCTTTATGGTTGGAGGATATGAATAGGGTAAAAATTCAGGTGCGAATGTGTTATTCCACTGAGTGTCCATGAATGGACTGAAATTTTTAACAATGTCTAGACAACGTGAGTGACACAGATTGCTCAGGATGCTTATCCATATCAATGAGGATGGCAAACATGAACATACCAGAGCCACAATACTCAATGACAGTACAATGGTGACAAACACTGCAACTCAATGAAATGTACTGAGAAGCAGGGAGACTATATAGAAAAGTAACAAAACTAATAGTTCAATAAAAAGTGCAGATTCTTAATCACCTTTGTATTTCCAATACTTTGCACTATTAATTTATGTATAGTGTCTACTTTACACAAACATAGATCAGCCATGAAATATCTCACTTTCTATTAACACTCCAGTTTCAATAAACATACCTTAAAATATACCAAATTTTGGTTAGTACTACTATGGATGTCCTCTACATTAAGAACCACAGCAGCCTGCCTTCAAAGACTACCCTGAGCCATTTAATTTTAATATATATATTGAAATGATAATTTACTTTAAGATAAATTTCCATACTATTCTCAGAGCTAAATCACTATTCCTATGCACATATTATTTTCTCGTGCTATGTGTCTATCCACACTCAACATCCTCAGTGCAATCCTATTATGGTCAAAGAGTATAAGCCCTGAACTGTATTACAAAACTAATGTCCTTTCTCATTTTTATTCATGTTAACTTCAGCTGAATATTCTCCTCAAAATCTGTCCAGTTCTTCATGAATGCCACTTCAGTATGTTAGTGTAGTTCCCTGCTACTTCAATTGCTACATTTTCCAAAGATTCAGCAGGTGTCATTAAGTGGTGATTCGGTCCTACATTCTGTTGATGAGACAAACATCTATTTCCATATCACCTCCTTACCACTATAAATAATTAAAATTCCATCTTGTCATACAGCATATGTATTTTAGCCAATAAATTAACCTAAGTATAAACAATTCAATTTCAATTCCTACTGATTTTCTTGGACCTTCCTAATGGCATATGCTAAAGCAACTGCTTACATTTTATACCTGACAGTATAAACTGGTTTTCTATTTCACATGTACATGATATGACATTTACCTTTCTAGATCCCATACTGGACGCCGACGGAGACCTTCACCTAAACCTAGTGTTGTATCCTCTAAGGTCTCAATGGCATCCTCATAGTCACTCATTGCCAAAGATGGATTTTATGTCTTCTGTATATATCTGTGAAAAAGTTTATGATGCGTGTGTGTCTCACAGACACACAGAATCAGTGCTATCAATTAAACAATGACACCACGTCACAAAGATTAAAGATTAAATAAAAGTTCACTGATAACAATCATATTGCTGTCTTACTATATAGATCTTTCTGTATGTAAACTGATAATTACTTGCAACATCCACTGCTGTATCTTTACACCATTTATACATCAGTATTAAATCCACAAGATACGTTACTGGTATTATTACAAATTGGTCGCTTGAGCTAGATGTTAAAAATAAGCATCGTCATGGATGGACTTTGTAAAATCATTTGGAAGTCAGAAGTAATCATGTATGCATAAACAAGCTACCTGTATATTTCAATAAATCTACCACCTTCTTTACACTTTATACCACCTTGTGTACCAATTCTGTCACCAAAGCATTTGCCACTGCAATCTAAGAAATGCAGCACTTAATTCCATTGCTTTCCACCAATCATTAGAAACAAACATTTTTATTGGAAACCCTAATATGCCAGATGGACAAAATTAGCCTCAATAACACCAAATCACTTTGTTCAACTCCAGCTCTTCACATGTATCTGAATTCAGTGTTCAAAAGTTCTATATCAGTTTTCTCTGAAATATGTACATTTTTATTTGCTTCAACAACCATAAATCTGCACTATTTGAGATTCTCACAGCAGTGTTGATGAAGATTCAAGTCTTCTGGGATGAACACTATTTCAACTGGTAAACAGTCTCTAACATTTAATTGGCTTGTGCTGCCTCCATTTTCTGGGTCTAGCAGTTCACTCATAGCACTGGTAGTCCCTGGTGCCTGATCCTCCAATATGTCACCAACTATTACCCAGTCAATGCACCATAAAATCTCAGAATAATTTAATCAACAGAAATCTCTTTTCCTTAGCCCAAAATTGTGGTTGGTTTGGCAATCATTTAATATAATGCAAGTTTCCCCTTAATGGATTGTGCCCTTAAATGCAAAGTAAAATGCTCAGCAAGACAATGTGATTACTGCTAGTAGATATCATATCCATACAGGCTATCTACAAAGTTTTTCCATGTATACGACAATCATCCTACGATGATGAAACCCTTAAACATGTATATACAACAGGCTGTTATGATGCACTATCACTGGTTACACTACACAGCTGTGGTACCTAAGGGATTAAGCAATAATACTAAAAAGATTACAAAACTAGGGAAATTTTTCATGCTCTGTGACTTAAAATCCACATTAATTCAAGCAGCACTTTGGTTATTCTCCTGCAGTCTTTCATAGTGTCTACTTCAAGTTCAATCTGTAGTTACACAGTTCCATGCCATACTTAATACCTGTATGTACAAAGCTTAGCACAAACCAATTCCTAACAGCACTGTGACAGAGCACCTAGTAAAATAAAATGGGCAAAGCCAGAATTTCAAGAAATTATGGCAAAATTTCTTTATTACATCTGCGCATTCATGCCATCAAGGCCTAAGTGAAGTCTCAAAGATGTTCACACTCACCTTTCTATTATTCTATTCCAAGTCAATGAAACTACGAGGGACGTGGAGTCTCCTAGAAGATGAGGAGATCCTTACTTTTTTCACCAGGACTTGTAAAACATATATATCTGTAAGGCAAAGCATGCGTATTCAAGTATGGACTCTTGGACCGTTTGGAACTCTGCCCTTTCAGTCAAAGGCACATTATGCAACCATGTGCAGGTATTTTATTTTTATAACACATTACTAATAAATCAGTCACGTCACCAAAATAGTATAAACATTTTCTTATTGTTTACATACTCGTCAATTATATAAGCACAAATCATTCTTGCTCATTGCATAAAAATAAATATGCTTTTTAATACCCGCAAAAAATATCACATCGACCATTAACCACACTGCAAACTTAATCAAATTACTTACAATAAACGGGACAAAAATCACGATATCAGTACATATCCTCGTCATTTTTACGACAACAATTAAGTGTTCATCACCATTTGATAATATGATATATACCTAAACTACATTCCTACTCTTCCTTGTTTTTCGTGTGGGCAACACTGAAGGTCGCAGCTGATATCACAGACACAAGCCTACCTCCTGTGACAATTGCGCCATCCAGTACTCTGATCCATGGTGTTCACCATCACGGAGGTCCGTGGTGAAGTGAGTGGGTGCACTTTGTTAAAGATTGTGAACCAGATATAAATCTAAATAAAGGGGAATAACAAGGTGCCTTTTTATCACATTCAGTTACTTACGAATTTTGCCTTGTGAGCTGTGACACCTGTAGCATGCTAATATTTCGCCAACGTTTCGGAAGACCCCGGCTACCCCGAAACTGGTGGCAGCTAGTTGCTCCAAAACCTGGAGTAAATCTCTACCACCCTGCAAGGTGTCACATCCCAGAAGGCAGTTTCATTCAAACATTAACCGACATTAGGTAGTTACTTCACTAGTCAAATATTTTTAAAATTAATTAGAAAAGCTTTGTATTAAAAATACTGAGTATTCTTCCTTTGAGTTGATTTGACTGATTTGATTTATTATTATACTCAGTGTATCCAGTACAGGTCTAGTACAACCACTGGATATAGAACACATAACACATTTGTTAGTTAACATATGTGTAATAAGTAAGCCATTTGACACAACATTACAACTGTAGTTATAGTGTCAGTGAATTTACAATCAGAATATATGAAGGAAATTTTTTTTAAAGTTTACAATATAATCAGATGTTCAATTACAATAATTCAACTATGATTACAAGAGTATAGCGCATTAGCTATTTGATAATCAGAATATAAAGCAAGCATTAAAATTTACAGTTATACCCAAACCTAATTATTGTCAGTATGTTCTGTGCTTATAACTATATACATTATTCATTAAAAAAATTAATCCATACTATAAAAACCATGTGTAACCGAATAATTATTTAAGACAATTTTAAATTTCTTGGGATATTCCCCAATCTGAGTTCTAACGGCAGTTTGTTAAGACTTTTACACCTGAATAATGAACACCTTATTAATATATGAGTACAGAGGCAGATGGAAGATGAAAATTTTTACTTCGCTGAGTTGGTATATTATGACTGTCATAATTTGTTATAAAATGAGCCCTATTCTTCACCACAAATAAAAGAATAGAAAAAATGTACTATGATATAAATGGTAAGATTCCTAGCTGTTTAATTTTCTACATGAGGCCACACTTAACGCCCATAAAAAACTGGTATGTGTATTTGTTACATGTGTCCCCATCAACCAAAATCTGAGGATATGCCATGTTCTGGGGGGGGAAACACTATGAGACATTCAGTATGATCTTCAAAGAACTATACTGATGAGCAGGGCATAGCTCGGTTTCTGGTGCCCAAGGCAAGTAATCAAAGTGGTCATCCATTTCAGAAATTATGAACTTTAAAAAAATCACAATAATTAATTGTATTTCCTTTTATTTTTCACAGTAATTTACAATTTATTGAGCATAAAATTCAATCTTTATATATATCC
>Ga0123354_10010601_pt1 | contig 14214 bp, 4 predicted proteins | sample TergutLab28metaG_2_FD_97872 | JGI IMG/M metagenome (GOLD analysis project Ga0123354, IMG submission 97872) | Labiotermes labralis P4 segment gut microbial communities from Petit-Saut dam, French Guiana - Lab288 P4 | ecosystem: Host-associated > Arthropoda: Insects > Digestive system > Gut ... | reverse complement strand
CGACATGTTTCGATCTTGTCAGATCATCATCAGGGAGCTTTGTTCCTTGCTAAAGTTATGTTACAGTATTCACAATTCAATTCGTATTTGCAAACGAGGTGTTGTGGCAGCATATCATGTTGTATAGGAATGTGTTGTGGAGCAGTGCTGAAGCACACCGAGTCACTGCTCCACATCACATTCCTATACAACATGATATGCTGCCACAACACCTCGTTTGCAAATACGAATTGAATTGTGAGTACTGTAACATAACTTTAGCAGAGACAAAGCTCCCTGATGATGATCTGACAAGATCGAAACATGTCGGAGTGTTTTAAAATTTTTTAAAGTGTTTTATATGAAATTATATGTGTTTATTTGGTTGATAAATTGAAGCGACTATTAGCTTCGTCACGTCTGTCCGTCCGTCCGTCCCTCCGTCCGTCTGTCCGTATGGAACAACTCGGCTCTCACTGGACAGATTTTCATGAAATTTGACACGTGAGTATTATTCGAAAATCTGTCGAGAAAATTCGAGTTTCATTAAAAGCGGACAAGAATAACGGGTACTTTACGCGAAGACCACTAGACATTTATGATCGTATCTCGCTCAGTGCTTCTCAGAATTGGAAACACTTTCGACAAAAGCTGTAGAGAAAACCAAAACATATTCTGTGTTCAATAACGTTTCTTCCAAAATCGTAGAAAAACACTGTAGAGCGGGGAAGGCCAAAGATGACAATATGGCGCATGCGCGTTGCATGTTGAATACCCAAGGCTACAGATACACACTTAGAATATGTAACACATCGATTTTCCACTGAAACAATTGTTACAAGAACGCGCCTCAATTTTAAATTATACGTGCATTGCTTACAAGTAAGGAAAACATTTTGTAATCACCCTGCACTTCATATGCTTTCAGACGCCAGTGCAGCTTAATGGATCCCAGAAGCCCAGCTCATTCTACTACCTCCGACCTGAGGCGCAAGTTGATTGATGTCTACAGACGGCAGTACTGTAGCATCATGAGGGTGTAACCAAACAAGTAAATTCAGCGGTGTAAATCAGAGACGTAGCTCATAACGTTGGCTGTGAAGCTTCAACTAGAACGTAATCTATTCGGTTGTTCCTTGTAAAAAATTAGCTGGCCCTCATTGCGCAATTCGGTGATGCTACAATTAATGGAAGAAGAATACTGGGCTTCGTCATGAATTACAGTATATCTTATTTGAGTTTCTTCCAGTATAATACGTGTGTCATAATTCGTACATGTAATAAAAACTTGTGTATACGCAGTTTTATGAATTTCGCATTTCATGGTCGATTTTCCTAACGAGGTTATAAGAGCTTGGTAATTAAAACGACCTGTGTGGCTTTACAAATGTTTAATTATCAAAAGATCAGTATGCGTCACCACGATCGTAAATAATAGAAAGGCGATCAGCAACAATTTACAAAACCTATCCATATAACTGTCACAGAAACAAGAAACTTAAATAGCTAAGGAATTACTTTTGAGGAAGTTCTGGGCAAAGAACGGGCACTTTCTTTGCTTAATGTTAGATTGGAGTGTATATACTTGTCTAACACAACTATATGATGGTAGAGATATGTATAGAATTTATTACATAAAGAACAACTACATGTTTCAGCCCTTTTCACTGGCCATCTTCAGGCTGATAAATGAAAAATCTTAGTAAGCAGCTATACTCGACTTGTTTGGGTTGTATACAGTGGGGAGGTAAGAGGTGAAGTGGGTACGAGATCTTGCATCTGTTATGTAGGTTGGGTGGTGTGGGTACACGGGTTCTGCTATTAATGTAATAACAAAGTGATTAGATCAATGAACCCACTATAACTATAGGAACTATATTGTGTATAGTCTTAGATCAATTAACCTACCATAACTATAGATATTACATTTATATAAAGTTGCACACTATATTTATAAACTAAGTGTACATGTACATATAATCTCTACAAACATAAGATGATATCATAGATTCAACTATATTAACCTAGAATAGCATACAATAACAGAACCCCTGTACCCACACCATCCATCCTACACAACACATCGAGATCTCGTACCCACTTCACCTCTTACTTCCCCACTGTATACAACCCACAAAAGTCGAGTATAGCTGTTACTAAGATTTTTCATTTATCAACCTGAAGATTGTCAATGAAAAGGTCCGAAACATGTAGTTGTTCTTTATGTAATAAATTATATACATATCTCTACCATCATATAGTTGTGTTAGAAAAGTACATACACTCCAATCTAGTTTATTATAAACACAACGGTGATGACGAACCTTATGATTGCTTAATGGTATATTCTAGTTAACCTTTTAAAGCCTAATGATAATAGTATGTACTAGCTTCTTTAAAATCAAAAGGCTGTGTTACGTCACAGCAGTGTACCGCGTGCTGCTTACACTGCACACATTGTTTTTCTGAGCAGCATTAATCAGGCTGTCTTTCTGACGGAGAAGCATCGCGTTCTATGCGGGGCATGGGCTGTACCTTTTCTGTACAATGTAAATAAATGTCTTCAAAACATTAATAACCCGTTTTTCCTAAACTTCACGAAATGTATATACAAATAAACAGAACTTCATAATTATTTACGCCTTCTAAGCTCTTATGCTGAGTGCAGAATTCTAGCTAGTATATAAGCCTGTAATGACTGACATTTTTCACGTCACTGACAAATAAGACAATCAGACAAAATATAATATCCTTTTATGGAAATTTAAATTTTAAATCGTGTTCAACAAAAATCCGTCACTAGACTCCATATTTACCCAATATGAAACTTCATGTTGTATTTATTCCCTACATATTACAAATTTTCTGTCTTGGAGCAAAAAGTCCCGAATATGACCAAAACGTTCTACATATTTATCAGTTACACCACATCTAGAACACTGCTACAGGTCCAGAACATTCCAGCTCTCCTGATTCGTCGCAAGGAATTAAAGCGTGTCAAGTATACAGTTCACCACGGTGTAATATTTTCCATTTGTCACTGAACTTCTATAATGTGTCATTATGCATCTTCTAGAATACACATTTGTCAAATTTCTTCATTTTTATTCTTGTTTCATACTATGAAATTATTAAAGGGACTGGCGAAATAGTAATTTTGTACATTTTGACCTAAGAGGCAGGCAAATGGTAAGTTTTAAACTCAGTCTGCGAACATTAATAAGACTTTGTCTTGTACAGCGCATGGTTGCAAGTCGCACGCCCCGACACCTAAGCAGCTGTCGAATCTATTTTGTCCACTAGGAATTAATCCATAATGTATTGGCCGAGTCTACAGTTCACGTGTGCATGAGTTTCTTTAGTCACAGGACTACATTTTGAAGGCTTCGCACCTGAACGACCTCAATTGGAAATCTGAGGCCGCTACCTGCAAGCAAACCACACGCCCGACGAGAGGTCTGCGGGTCGTGACCAGATCAAGGGGAGGCCGAACAACAAATTTCTCCTCAAACAAATCGTTCTTGACCTTACAGGTCGCAGTTCCGGGTTTGAACCTGGAGTAGGCCTTTCTATCACTACCCCTCCCTCCACATCAGACTGCTTTCAGGAAGTGGCGGGAAACAAATGTATCGCATGATATCGTGCAAAAACGAATTTAGTCTGCCTTTGAAAAGGATGTTACGTGGCAAATTATGTTTAGATACTAATTTAATTAAATACATAACACACGCAGTAATTTATTCGCATTTATAAGAAGGAAAGCTCAGACAAAAGTTACTGGCCACGAACTGGAATGTGGGAGTTTGATTCCCGAGATAGGAGACTCCCTACAGGTTTGCAGAGTAACAGGCAGTGAATACGCATTGCCGGACAACCAAAACGTGATGCGTTTCAGCTGAGAGTTTTGGTATGTCAATAAACAAATCCTCATCGTGAGACGTTTGTTATACTGTATAAGTATTAAAACGTAAGGTCTTAGCTCCTCTCGGAAATTACGAGCGTTTACTGGCAGTTACCGACGGTTCGGGACAGCCCATAGGTCCCATCTTGAAAGATCAAGCAGTCCAAGAAGAATCTTCTTGGACTACATGACCGTTGGAGGTGAGACCGATAGGCTGTCCAGAAACGTCAGTAACTAACTACAAATCGACGACGCGTAATATCCCAGAAGAGTGAAGTCCTGATTGACACTGCGGTGGAAGCCTGAAATCACGATTAAAATGTGCCATAGAGGAATGTGCTATTGGACCGCTTCCTTCTGTGGAACACGGACAAGAATTGTGGCACGCTGTGTGCAAGGCATCTTAAATGGGGCTGGTAAAGAAATGTAAAGGTAAAGTAAAGTGATCCCGCTACAGGCCCGCTGTGGCCCAGAGGGTGGGTAGAGGTATAGCTGTACTCCTCCAGGACCGCGGCACTAGAAGGGGGTGAGTGGTCAGCAGCACGCCCCGGCCGCACTTTACCCCGGGAAAGAACCGGTACCCATTTTACATGAGGTTGGGTGGGCCCCAGGGCCGGTCTGGAAGGGCGGAAAATCTCGTCCCCACCGGGACTCGATCTCGGACCGTCCAGCACGTAATCAGTCGCTATACCGACTGAGCAACCCGCCCACTGGCAAAGAACCGTAGTCACAAAAGTGAAGAAAATAGACTACTTTGACGACACAGACATAAGGGGCCTTAAATGCTGATGGGCCTCAAACACACTAGAAGAAACTTAAGAGTTCTCCCTCTGTACGCCATTCAGAACGGGCGGGGGAGGGGGCAGGACGTAAAATGACATTATTTTTTTTTACCCCAACATTAAATCGGAGTGAGCAGTCAGCTTAAATCCTCGACCGCTTCATTTGCGGGGAAAATCCCCTATTCGATAAGAGGATGAGTGGACCCCAGAGCTGGTCAGGTGCTTGAAGAAATACATGTTTACGTCACCTGGGGACCTAACCAAGATTCCTCTGCCCTTCAGCCCAGTCTATACACTTCACAGACTGCGCCATCCCAAGGTTAACATTAATATTAAAATTTACCTTGGAGAAGAAGGACGTGGAAGACTGGGTTGATGCAACGGTGTACTGTAGTGAGCAAGCTGGTCGATTTTCATGTTCCAAAAAGCAAGACATTTCTTTGGTCATACACTCGAGAAAAATTGTCTACGCTTTCAATTAGTTCAAAAAAATTTTAAATAATTACATTTACTAAAGGCACCAATTTCCCAAGCATATATTTTTGTTAAATTTACCCTGAATTTACTCATGATCCTTCTGGTACGAAAACTCTATTTCTGCAGAAGATTATCAGAGCTATTATCGTTTATCAATTGTCAGTTTCATACTTGACTACAAAAAAAGAGGATACTCTTTATTTTGTTCCAGGACAGGCGTGTCCAAACTTTATTTTGCAAAGGACCACAAACGTCAAGCGTTATGTAAGCTGGTTCGCGGGTCACAGTGCAAAAAATCACAGGAAGTGTTACACCAACCTCCTAAACTAGTGCCTAAGTTTTTAATGTGCGTACATAATTTACAAACGTGGCCGCAGGCCGCATAACACAACCTGGCGGGTCGCGGGTTGGATACCCCGCCTCTAGGGCAATATATCAGGAAGTTTTACAAAAAATATAGGAAGGACGGAAATCGGGTGGTATAAATCATGTAACTGCTTACACCGCTATCTATGAAGCGTTTTAAAACAACATAATCAAAAAAAATCAAAGCTTAGGCCTAACAGGGACAAAATAGTGGCAAATGTACAACCATCTACAGAAGTATCAGGCTCCCTTGCAACTTATAGCTTTCCCTCTGTTTTGGCAGCTACAATCACGTAGCCGATCTAGTGACTAGGTTACGGGGTGGATACCTGAAAAAGCGTTTTTCAATTCCCAGGACGGATATGGGACTTTTCACTTCGCCATATGCCCAGACTGTCTCTAGGGTGCGCACGACTCTTCTTCCCAGTCGCAACGCGGCTGGGGGCGCGAATCTTTCCACTTACGCAATCTCGTGCCGAAGTAAAGGATAAACGGAAATGTACCTCCATCCATCGTGTGTCTTCATAACGTGGGCAGGGACTACCCCTATCACTGTCAGTACAGTGAAATGCAGTTGATTCAATAATTTGAACAAAGTCATAACGATGTGCTCATAAACGTAATATAATATTATACAATGTACGTCAGCACAACTACTTTATTACACAAGGTAATTACATAGGCTACATGTTTCGACTATTGCTCAGTCATCTTCAGGCCTATGTTGTCAATTGAGTCACAAGATGCTATGCACACAATATTCATTGTCTCAAAGGTGTGACGTGTAAATTTGCACGTCACACCTTTGAGACAATGAATATTGTGTGCATATTGAGACAAACTTAGACCTTGATCTTACACCTGCAACAAATAATAGCCTTGTGCAATTAACAGCCACTAAGTATTTTTAACTGTAGAAGCGACGCAAACTCTAACTTGGCTGCAATGTTGCGCCTTTATTCTCTCGTGATACAAAAGTACTCTAACCATTCAAAATTTAAATTACGACCATTGTAGATTTATAGAGGTAGATTTCAACAAACTGCCTGGAGGGTCCGAGTGCACTCCTTTTTACAATACAGCAAATTACATTGGAGGTAATACGATGCCTTCAGAAGAAAAAGCGAGGAAATCTCTCTCCAATTAAAAGTGTTATACGTTGTTGGTTCAAACTGAGTTTAACAGCAAGGATATGGAGATGTGTTCAAACAACAATAACACAGAGATGTAATGAATTGCGTTGTGTTAACGAAGAAACCGTCAACAAAAACTTCACTCTGAAGAGCGAAATTTGTTGTTTCACACACTAAGGCTTCTTGCTAAGTACTTCCACAACCACGTTGAAATAAATATAAAGTCAAGTTTACAATCAAATACTTTTGCGAAGTCAACAACACTTGAAGAACAATGAGCATTTATTACGGGCGCGACTATCATCCCAGATCTTTTGTCCTCCCACTTTTACGTCACATCCTTGTTTACATGTACCCCAAACACATTACTGCGTCAAACTCACAAAAATTGAATTCAGCCAGAGGTTTTAAATCCAAATTTAGATTATTCCCGTCAATGAAACATTTCCAGCTTACTTATGTGTACGTAAACCTTCCAAAAAACCGGTTGTCAGTCCATTATTAGGAGAAAATAAGGGAAAAGAACACAACAAACAAATAAATAATTAAAGACGTAAGCAGGGAAAGCAACAAATATGTAAGCAAAAACATAAGAGTAGAGAAAATATTGAAATTAGATTAAAAGAGGGGAAAGTAAGGAACAAGGAAAAAAATAATGAAGACAGAAAACTAAATATAGTCTAACAAGAAAAAGAAAAGGGGAAAAGGAAGGAAGCAGTGACTGTAGAATATAATGGAAAGAATAAAGCAAATGAAGTTCAGAGAAAGATGAAACACCAAAAAAGAGTAATTATGAATGCATTCAGAAGTGAAAGACAGTAACGAATGAGAATAAACACAAGGAATTAGCGAAGGAATAAAATAAACTGTATCATTTTAATGACCTTGCTGGCAGAGAATGTGTAAGAAATGCGTTAAGTCAATAAAAGGTACAAAACACTGTCTTCTTATTGGGAAACATTCGTTGTAAGAAAACATTTTGTATATTTATCACTTACAACGCAGTAAAGACCTTCAACAATACTGCCATTAGTTCCGCTAGGTCCAAGTCACTCTCTTTACCGCACGACACTACAGATTTGTCGCCTGCTCTGGAAACCGTTCTCAAGAGGAAATGCCAGTCAGCTTACTGCTAGGGTCTAACTTCGTACACCACTCTGCCTTTATATCAGGAAAGCAGTATGGAAACTTAACAATCAGCACAGGAAACAAATGGGTTCATTCGCTTCCATTCAGCAGGTAGCCTGCTGGGATCTCTGGCATGAACTGGACGGAATAGCATGATTTTTTTCATTTCTGGAGCGAATCTTCTAACAGTATAGGGCGCTATCCTTCCATATTCGCCCTTAGTATTTTGGATCACCTCTCCGTGACATTTGACACTACAGAAACTGTTTAGTCCAACCAGTGTTGTTAAAAACAATAGGCAAGGAATTAATCACTACGTTTTTGACATTAAACCACCACTGCGAAATTAAATAAGCCAAAAACCAATAACAGCAGGATGATGTAACTGAATAATCGGCGGCGAATGTAATTGGAAAGGTGTGAAAAACAATGTCATGATAGAATGTTGTGACCTGAGGAAAGATAAGATGCAATAAATCAACGCGGTGACTGACGTTCTTGTTTAGGCCGCTAAGAGGCGGGACAGGTAGTTTGCAGCATGGTGAGGAATTATATCTCTGATTTGCTGTGTGTGACCTCTGCTCATAAACACTGGACCCCCCTCTGGTCATCACACCTGCCAATGTGGAGAGAGAATTTCGTATACAGGGATGAGACAAACCAGACATTACAAGCCCAAAGACGGGAAGGGGAGACAATATTAAAATGGATCTCTTCTAGCCCTGATATCTATCAATGAATAAACTTAAACACTGAAGTTTTGAAAAGTGGTGTTGGAGAAGGAAGCAGATCAATTGGACTGATTGTGTGAAAAAATTAGAACTATTACACATAATGAAGGAAGAAAGGAACACCCTGCCACAATAAAACGAATTAAGGTTAACTCGATTTAACACAGTAAGCGCAGGAGCTGTCTTCTACAACACGTTATTAAAGGAAATATAGAAGGGACGAGAAGACGAGGAAGAAGACGTAAGTAGCTATTGGATGACCTTAACGAAGAGAGACGATACTAAAATCTGAAAGAGGAAGCACTAGATCGCACCCTGTGGCGAACTCGCTGTGGAATTAGCTATGGGTCTGTTGCAAGACAGACTATACAATGACAACACTTTGAATAAAGGGATGGAACAAACTGGATATTATAAAGACAAAGAAGGGAAAATATGAAAATGGATCCGCTTTCGTCCTGCAAATTCCCAATGTGGACAATAAATTTTATGTATAGGGACAGGACATGCCAGACATTGCGCTGGCATAGATCGAAATATATTATTAAAACTGACAACCACCGGTCCAAAACCTGCCAGGGTTGACAAAGAATTTTAGATTAGAATGTAACAAACATCAAAACCAAATACACACAGACTGTTACTCAATTATTATACCAACTACTGCATATATATAAAATTTATAAAATTTACACATTAAAACGCTCCGACATGTTTCGGTTCTAGGACCATCATCAGGGAGCCATATCTTCCTTGCTAAAGTCACACTATAAAAAGTCACATTAATTTCGCTGTACCAGTTGGGTAACAGCGAAAACACACAGACTGAATAATAATATTATAATGCATTCCCTATGTTCTTCTGCTTACAATGTGAACAATGCCTGTTACAGATACAGATTGGAGTTTAATATCACAATTTATTTTAGGCGAAGACATCGTAGAATTATGATATGAGTGCGATTAATTAATAGCCGGATATATGATGATTGTGTGGACTAACTTATGACCTTCGAGGTTTATAAAAAGGCTGATTAATTCGATGTGCTACTCAAGGTCAACGCTATACCATACTGTCATCCATACTAACATCTTTTTAGAGGCCTGTTTGGTCTGAATGCTGTATTGAAGGAACACTTTCGTTTTCAAATATTTTACACCCCTGTCAAAGTGAGAAGTAACGCATGAAAACGGTTTATGCATAATAATGAATTGGCAAATTGGGATCGAAGTAATTCAATAGACGGGAGTTTTTTTATTTCCGTTGTTATTTTGAGTGCACGAAACAGTGTGTGTGTGTGTGTGTGTGTGTGTGTGTGTGTGTGTGTGTGTGTGTGTGTGTGTGTAAAAACAAAAACAAAACCCGGATACTAGGCTTCCTCCAGCTGATCAGTCGTCTTACACTTCATCAGTCAACAAACTGAAAGGTACAGAATATCAGGAGGTCAGGAGACAAATTAACGCATCCTTAATGGCAGCAGTAAGCTGTATTGGTCAGTGTCACATATCGTCTGAACAAGAAAGAGCGCCGGAACTAGATTACTCTTCACCACACAGCAAGTCTTTCTACAATTCTCTGAAATTCACTGATTTCTTAAACCTTGAAATCCTCTCATTTCCTTACAAATCGTAAGACCCATTGCATTATGAACATCAATACGAACATACTAGATCTAATACAGGTGGCGGGCACTTGTGAATGCGGTAACGAACTTTCGGATACCATAATATGCGGGGAATTTCTTGACTAGCTGAAAGCAGTTTAGCTTCTCAAGAAGGACCCTGCTCCATGGAGTAAGTATGTAAATAATGTGACTATAGATACTGGTATTGTTGGTAGCGATGAGGAAAACAATGCCCAATATCATTCTTCTATTTTTGGGAATCGGCAGATTCGAAACTTGGTCGGGAAAGTGATTAACACGATGACGTTTCGTAATTCTTCCACGAAAATTCCAAAAGTAGTTTCTTAAGACAGAGAACCGTCGCTTTCTTTCATTAATCAGATTCACTTTCTTACAACCTCGTGAAATAAGTCAAGAAATGAATTGAATAAAAATTCTTAAAAAAATTTAATATGACAGACTTCGTCTCGTTATATGCTGTTTTAGCTTGCTGCACTTATTTCGATAATAGATGTAAATTATCCTGTCCATCCTGATGTTCGCAAAAATTGATACATTGTGACCATTCCATATACCAGATAGACCAAACTTCTTATTCTCAGTCAATTACACAGTTTTTTTTCTGTGAGGGAGGAACTGAAGGTACATATTTATTATCTTCCTTCATGGTTCAACTGCCGAACGAAATATATGTATAGGTAAAGCTAAAACAATCCCTGTGCAGGCCAATTACTGGCCCTGAGGCTTCTGGGAGGTTGAAGCTCTCAGATTTCCGGACAATCGGCACATGAAGGTGGTAAGGTTGTCGGCCTTAGTCACCGGCCGCCTTTACCTCCCCCCCCCCCAGGAAACATTCCTGGTACTCATTTCTGATAGAGGCTGATTCGACCCCAGTTCGAAGGATTATGTCAATGATCAATTCCAATGACACCTTCTGGAATCGAACCCGCTACCTTCCGGCTTGTAGCGCAGTGCCTCCAACAACTGCACCACCCCCGTGCCCCGCAGAAATTAATATCACAGATAATAATATAGCCGGTTCATGCGACTCTAAGCCCTTAATACTCTCACTTAAAATTAGATTACGCCTATTTGTGTGATGTCAATGTCTCTTGGGACTATACATACATATAAATATGTAAGTACATAAAACTATAAATATCAATAGGCTGTATGCTGTACATCGTAGTCAAAACTTTCTTCAGTGTCCGGTGGCTCATATTAGCTCCTTCTAAGGCGCTTCCCAGGCAACGGAAATAAATCCAAATTTTAGATTTTGTTTGGAGGAAACGAAAACAACTGACGAAACAGGCAATAACAGACAATTGTATAATATATTATATATCGTCGGTACACAACAACATCAATATAGTAATATAATGTAAGCAATAGATTTCACCATGGCTACATGTTTCGACCGTAAACGGTCATCATCAGGCCAATAAAGAACATTTTGTTTAAGGTACAGAAAGGTAGCACTCTGTACCTTAAACAAAATGTTCTTTATTGGCCTGACGATGACCGTTTACAGTCGAAACATGTAGTCATGGTAAAACGTATTGCATGCATTATGTTACTATATTGATGTTGTTGTGTACTGACGGTATATGTTATACAATTATTATTGCACAACGGGATGGTTTCTGTCAAATAACAGACATGTTGTTTGTAACACACAGCGGTCAGAAACAATTACGCTTAGATTAAAGTAGTGTATACATCCTCTGATGCACGATAAATGCATCGCATGTCTCACCTTCCTTGACAAAATCTGTAGAAGATAAAATTCTACGCAGTACATTTTAGTCATATTTACACAACTGCAGAGTACTGCATTATCGGCTACAAAGTTGAGTACCTGACACAGGGGATAGAGTACAGCAAGGACCTCAGCATCTGGTAGGATTGATTACTGCGACACTTATTGCAACTTGAGGTTCACTTGGCGTGTTTATTAATTACCACTCTGTGCATTGTTGTTTAAAATCACACACAACAATATCACCTTTCTTCTTTTGTTCACTGTGATATGAGTCCCTGGAGGCCAACTCCATACCCTCCTCTCCCAGCATTTACTTCAGTTACGTTCACTGGGTTGCACCACTCTCTTAAGCGACGTCTCCGTCTGACGCGCTGACAATTATGGATTTAACTGTAACATGCCACAGATCTTTCTTCTATTCTGTACGATAAATAACAACCTTCAATTCCATTACTAACGGACCGATTGTTGTTAACTAACGATAGACATCACTCTTCGCAACTTTTCACGTAAACTCTGGCCCACTAAAGTAATTAAATCGATCCACTGTTCAGTGACTCTTCCTTTTACTGTAACCTCTTCGATGATACGTGCAACTTAATGCACTGTATAAAAAGTCAGTGAATGCTTCTTACGTATTACTAAACTCCGGGTTCTAAACATCAAATTTCGTGACATCAAGCACTCTTTTATTACTCAAAGCAGTAGAGACTGATGCTAACAGCCCGTGCGTTAAAATGTTTATAAGCTGCAAAAAAAGCGGCATAAAGATCTCTTCAAGCATTATTAAAATCTGATGAGACGTCTTTCTACCTTGTTAATTTAAATGCTATTAAGGGACTACATCTTGTTAGCTTCCTGGCCTAGGTAGTCTGTTTCAAATGTCGGTGTTCCTCATATTCCACTTGCTTTACTAATGAATGACACAAAGATTTAAATAAGTTTCCTAAATGGTTTGGATCGATAAAAACAGGCATAATTTTTTAGTATCACCGACAACATATCATTTTAAGGCTCAGCTCTTCTGGGATGTAAAGCGGGCCGACTGGTAACATTCTAAAAGACAAGGCTTCACTAACATCCCGGAAGAAGAGTCTTCGCTAAAATCCCAGAAGACGAGGCTTCACTAACATCCCAGAAAACGCGTCTTCACTAACATACCAGAAGAGTCTTCACTAACATGACAGAAAACGAGTCTTCACTAACACCCCAGAAGAAGAGTCTTCGCTAAATCCCAGAAGACGAGGCTTCAATAACATCCCAGAAAACGCGTCTTCACTAACATATCAGAAGAGTCTTCACTAACATGCCAGAAAACGAGTCTTCACTAACACCCCAGAAGAAGAGTCTTCGCTAAAATCCCAGAAGAATAGTCTTCAATAACATAAAATAAGACGAGTCTTCACTAACTTCCCAGAAGACGAGTCTTCACTAACATCCCAGAAGACGAGTCTTCACTAACATCCCAGAAAACGAGTCTTCACTAACATCGCAGAAGAAGAGTCTTCAATAACATCAAATAAGACGAGATTTCACTAACATCCCAGAAGAAGAGTCTTCACTAACATCCCAGAAGAAGAGTTTTCAATAACACCAAATAAGACGAGTCTTCACTAACATCCCAGAAGACGAGTCTTCACTAACATCCCAGAAGACGATTCTTCATTAACATCCCAGAAGACGAGTCTTCACTTACATCCCTGTACGAACTCAAATCTCGCAGAAATTTTCGACTTATATAGTGTCTAGTTATGCATGTTTTTACGCAAGCGGGCAAGACCTGCAACTAAATTACTGAGACTTAAAAAGGTACCGGTGGACTATGATCACGGACTACGTATTTTGGTAATACATATAGCAAAATGTTACACACACACACACATATATATATATATACATATATATACCTTTTTTTACTGTTGTACCGTTCATATTGCTTCAATTCACTTTTATTTCACCAACACATGCACTTGCTAATCACACAATATCAGTGTTGATACATTAATTAATAAAAGGATAAACCACTAAAATTATTGGAACTCCAACATGTTTCATTTTTTCATAAAACCATCCTCAGGGAGCCATTCGTGCCTGCTAATGTTACGTATTGCCCGTTATTATTTTTCAAAATACGTTGGCAGCATGTCGTATTTTATTATGATGGGTTCGGATTCCATGTTATTCGTTTTCCTTATGTTGACCTCGTGTATCCGTGCGTGTCGTGCGTGGTATGATTCCTGTACCACACACGACACGCACGGATACACGAGGTCAACATAAGGAAAACGAATAACATGGAATCCGAACCCATCATAATAAAATACGACATG
>Ga0123354_10010599_pt1 | contig 14216 bp, 7 predicted proteins | sample TergutLab28metaG_2_FD_97872 | JGI IMG/M metagenome (GOLD analysis project Ga0123354, IMG submission 97872) | Labiotermes labralis P4 segment gut microbial communities from Petit-Saut dam, French Guiana - Lab288 P4 | ecosystem: Host-associated > Arthropoda: Insects > Digestive system > Gut ... | reverse complement strand
GTACATGTAGCAGCTCAGTACACACAGTACATGTAGTAGCTCAGTACACACAGTACATGTAGCAGCTCAGTACACACAGTACATGTAGCAGCTCAGTACACACGGTACATGAAGCAGCTCAGTACACACGGTACATGTAGCAGCTCAGTACGCGCGGTACATGTACTAGCTCAGTACACACAGTACATGTAGCAGCTCAGTACGCGCGGTACATGTAGCAGCTCAGTACATACAGTACATGTAGCAGCTCAGTACACACAGTACATGTAGTAGCTTAGAAAACATGACCGAAATTTCATAAAAAATATACAACCCAGACCCAAACTAAATTTATTTGCAGGTCTCAAACATGAAGTGGAGTGAATTTCTATACAAATTCAGAAACCTAAGCATCATACATTATGCACAGTCTCTACGATATTTCAGGTTCTCACAACGGTACAGCCGAGGATTAAAATTTTCCGCGATGTTACAAGAAAACATTACTACACAGGTACAGACGTTTCAGAGCAGATTACTGTCTCCATCTTCAGGGCTGTCAAGCAATCACTCATCCTTCCTACTGCTATGCAAAAACCACGCAACATTCAATTAACCTACCCGCACTTCCTCTATATCTTATACAGACTTCTCAATGCGGCTTATCTTAATTGGACTACTCAGAATATCCTCCGAAACGATCTCACCCTTTTACCAATCTGCACGGCGAGATATTACCGAAAGACTGAAAGGTACGTATATTTCTTCGCATGGATCTTAGGGGATAAGTGATGGTACTGGCCTACGAATGTTGGAACTTGGGGTTCTGCTGCTAGAAGTTGGTTGTTTTCGTACAGCCAATTTCACTTTTACATGACGGCTGTCAAACACCTGAAAGTATCTCAACATATGTCAATGCAAGCGACTTGTAACACGTTCCAAAAAAACTGAAATTTTGTGTATTAATTAACGATAGATTAAGACGCGAATATATAACACCACAGAAAAAGGGTTAATTCCCGCAATATATCTAGAATAACTGTTACCAACTACACATAATTAGATGCATAATGATAATGTATTGTGGCGAATGGTGCAGAAGTGCTCAGAGAGTTTAAGGTACAGCTTCTGGACCAGGCAACCAAGTTCCTGTATATTTACTGGAATATACGTACATGGCCTGTTTCGTTTTGCCGGGTTAAGTTGGTGGTCCTTAAGAGAGGTGCACAACAAACTGACCAAACTGTATGCAGCACTTCTCCCCTTCATCAGCACACTTGCGCGGCTAACCACGATAATTGCCACTAGGTCATAAAATTCTCCCAGACCAGATGAATTGAAAAATGAAAATTGCCAATGTACTGACTCTATGCATGAAGAGTGGGGTGAGCGGGTCACCCTAACACGTACAGGTAGCGGCATATATAAAATGAATTGGTCCCCAGCTTTCCCTCCCTTCCTTCCACCGCGCCAACCCACCCCCGATCTGATGTAACCAAATTAAACAGCACAATACGCACAAGCATTCGATTCCTCTACTTGTTTTCTGCATTATCATCTGATAACACATAAAGAAGTAAATAAATTTGATTAATTTAAAAAACTATGACAGTGACTTCTGAACATTAATAGACAAAACAGAACCTCAACTGCGCTAATGTACTCGGTTAATACCTTGGCTCCTTATAACGACCGTTTGAATAAGATTGTATTGCAGTAAGGCTATTAAGAAGTTTCAAAAATCGAACCATGTGCTTTACGTACAAAACAAAGAGGATACAGCGATACAGTTAAATCTGTTCTAAGGCCCCTTCTTTTCAAACACAAAAACAGTCAGCACAGACGCGATATTATCTGCTATACTGATTGGGTGTGATTTGTGTTATGGTGAGGTCCAAAAAAGAAAAAAAAATTAAAGTTTCAGTACTTTTTATCAAAGGATGCTGACAGTGTCAATTATTATGCATCCTCTATTGGCAGAATTATTAGCGAATAATGAACAGGCTAGCGGCCGGGGTCTAGTTTCAGGTACTATGGACGGACTAAGGAAAATCAAGATAAACTTTAAGTCACGTAAGACGGCATCCCAACTGAAATTATAATGAGGCAATTCCGGTGTACGTCAGGTGACACAACTGAGGACAGCAGCACTATTTAAATCCACACAACTGCTAGTGTTGCACAGTGCCGCCACGTAATAGAGACACACAATTTAGGTATGAAAATGACCACTCTGAACACCAGAAGAGGCCAAGGATAAAGTGACTCAGGTTCGTAACCAGTGGCTTAGTTTTGGTAGCAGCGGGGTTGAAAGTTCACAGTTGACTGTCACATAGTTAATTATTAACGGTGTTGCAATGTACGCTTAATTAACGCAAGGCAGTACGGGGCAAAATTTCAGTAACCTTATGTTCAAAACCAATTAAAAATTATGGCCCAGAGGTCACTTTATGCGCCACGAGGTTTAACATTACAAAATTCTACGTTCTGCCCACACGCTGTATTTATGTGTTTTGTGTGGATCTCAGAACAAACAGCGATTATTTCCCTATACAACATTAACTGGCTGGTTTTTATAAACGAAACGGAGTGTGTTTACTGCGCGGTACGGACTGGATCTTCAAATGTAACTCAGGTTAAACCTTATCTTCAAATTGGCACGGGGACAAGATTTTTTTCCCGAGTACCTCTGTTTTCCCCTGTCAATATCGTTCTCCCACTCCTGGACCACTGGTTAGATATTAATCTTCTTCCACATGGTGCTCTTACCAGAACGGCAACCGGGCAAAGCCCTGGCGCCTTCCACACAGCTAAGCTCTCTAGAAAATCGGACAGCATTAAATAGAAAAGAACTTTCATTATTTTCGCCATTTTAAAATACTTAATGCAGCTGGCAGGTAAATTCAGTCGGTTCACAACACCCCATCAGTTTCAAACACCTTAATATCATCCCGTCCCGCCCTCTTCTTCCCCCCGTGCACGTCGATTTCCACTATCCGTCCACAACAGCCCCCTCTGTTTTCTCACACTCGGTACCAGAAGTAATGTAAATTTTGGAAAGCCCTGTTATTTAATGGCACCCGGAGCAGCTAGCTCAGTCGGTATCACTGTACCGGCTACGAGTTGTGTGGCCGAGGGATCGTGCTTCGATTCCCGGCAGCGGTAAATGATTCATATCTTCTAAAATGAGCCTGGACCGGCTCTAAAATCCACCCAGCCTCCTTTTCGTAGGTAATGGGGGCTCTTTTCCCCGGAGTAAATCGGCCGGGCGTGAAGCTCAGCAGTGAACTCCATCTAGCGCATACGTTAAGAATGCGTGGAGCTATACCTCCAATATCCCATACTCTTCCATGACTTGAACAAATTGTCAATTCTTCCGAAACGAGCAACAATAATAAGTCTACACTGCACTTTCATTGTGTATTTTATCGGTGAATTGTGATTGAAAGTCTTACTTGAAATCATTTCCAAATAACGCGTAACTACGCGCTGCTAGCACAATACAGCTTGAAATAACAAACGCGCTGCTGCGGCCGGTTCCAACGTACCTTCTTACTCCTCGTCTATACGCGTTAGGTTCTGCGGTCCAGCAGTACTGCACTATGTACCGTAATTAACAATTATTTCTCAGTTCCCCTTCTTTTTATCCCACTCCTCATTCTTCATCGGAACTCCTTGACTGTAAAACATCCGCCTCATATTGCCAACTAATGAACGAGTTACGGACAGCACTTATTCCGCAGGAACGAAACTATGAGAGGCTGTTAGACGAACAGAATGGACGCAAAATACGAGTAACTCATTCGCAGTATAAGCAGTTTCTTGGAAATCGCTGCCATGCACAGCAATATGCACTATCTTGTATCTGCTGCCTCGCTGTAGGACTCCGCAAAATAACACAAATTATACTGAAGAACTTCCAATGACAATCACAAATTTTTCCTCCGCTGTAATTCTAAAATTGAGTTCCCTTCCGTGTATCCATGCACTTAGTTTTACTAATTACAATCAGAGATATTCCACTTCTTTTGAGGAAGGGGGATATTTGTACGGTCCACATATGAGAGCACTTCAGAAGGCCGCAATTTATTTCAGGCAACCTGGCAGCAGGGGTACAAATTGTATAAATGTGCAGGCACATTGAACTAGTATTCTGTGTGCCTTATTAGGTGGACAGTGTCATGCACGACATTCGGACAAAATTCTGCAAGACAACAAAAACGAGTTGTTCCAACGTCGGTTGTCTTCAGTAGCTCACACTTCATATAAACGGTAAGATACGGTCTGGGCTTTGTGCATAGCAAGCAACATCTGTAGTGTTTACAACAGTTGTGGAACCAAGTAAGTATTCAGTGCTGTTCAGTGTTGAATGAGACGTCTGAAGACACTGGACAACTAACACGATGACGGCATAAATGCGGGTATAAGGATTCAATACCGCAGAAAATGAAAACAAGTACAGGCAAGCGCAAGTCATTAAGCTACCTAAACTTAGATTTCATCACAGGATGAACTAATCAGTAAGCAGAAATCGTAAAAAAAAAAATATGAATATACAATTCGTGAAAAATGCACTTTTGCACTTAAGCCTGCCATGACGACATCGTAATGGGTCTAATATTCATTACGGATTGTAAGGAAATCATTTCACTACAAACACTAATAGAATTTTTAAGCCACGTAACAAAAAATTATGAAAAGGAAAATGAGATAAAATTTGCTGTATGAGAAGGCTTTGTGTCTGTAGAGTTGAAAAATACTTAAACATTTACAGAGAATTGATCATAAATGAGGACAGTTCAGTAAGAAACTGCAGCTAATGATGACATCTGGCTGGTGAAAAGTGAAAACCGTCGTTTTAAACACATTTGCAATTCTAAGGTAAAATGTTACAGTAACTTGGCGGAAGTTTCAAATCGTATTTTACGAAACAGCTGTTATTGTTATATCGCAATAATAATAATAATAATAATAATAACCCAACATGGAAATACATTATATTTAAGAAGCTGTTTTAATTTTCAATTTCACAACTCCATGCGACTTGTTTACAAGAAAATCTCCATTGTCGGGCCACTTTCCGGGTATCCGTTTGTTGTGAACCAAAGTAATGCGAATCTGTTTCGTTTCCTCCATACATTGTTGAAGTAGCAACAGTAACAATGTAACAGACAGCAACGAGTTCAATGCTGGTCTAAACGTACAGCCAAACAGAACAATTCAACCTGGCTTAGGTTTCTCCATGAGAACACGTAATGAAGACTGAGCTGAGGCCGAACCACCAAATACGATGCGTAGCTGAACACTGCTTTATGGATTTAAAATGGGATGATTGTAGCAATGGATGTTTATGGAAGTATATTTATAGCCCAACCAGAACTGTAGTCGTAAGTCCATCGCACCAGTAACTTTATGACTAATATTCGTATTTTATGAATCGCGTCGTCATAAACTTTATGACGTCGCCCCAGTTTGTGTCCGAGCGTTGTCATTCGTTTATTTAAGGAAGAGCATGCTGAGGGTTTCATGGAAAAAGAAACAGTTTTAACTTACTGCTAGACGTGGAGAAGCAGAAGGGTACTTTTGAAAACAGTCAGCAGGTGAACCGCACCGTCCTGTCTTCAAAGTTACCGACCGGTTCGTGGTGGTACAAGTTGAGATTTATTGTCGATAGGACGAAAGTGACTGCAGTAAGCTATCACACAAACAATCCCCGTGGCCGTGAGGCCTAACGCGTAGGTCTGCGGGAGCTCCATTGCTGGAAACGCGGGTTCGAATCCCGCTGACGGCAGGGATATGTCGTCTCTGGTGTTTGTGTTGTGTCGGTAGCAGCCGCTGGGACGGGCTGACCACTCGTTTTGAGGGTTCCTACTGGGAGTGTGTGTGTGTGCGCGCGCTAATTGCGTGTGATGTAGAGACCTCAACAAAGAGGTGGCACGGGACAGGGTTGAGCTGTTGCGCTGTTGAGCTGGCAAGTTGCTCAGCTGTTGCGCTTTTGCGCCATAGCAACAAGTTATCATAGCGAAGTTTCACTAAGTACAAGAACTTTAATTTCTTAGGCGCTTTCGCAAAGTTGGCGAAGGCGACTGATAGCTTCGCTTTCGTGTTTGCTTATCTGTCTGTCCGTCCGATGAAACCAATTTTCGTGTAATTTTATACTAGGGCGAGTTACTGAAATCTGCTGAATCGGACAAAATGTAACAGGCGCCTGCTTCGTTCAAATTTACCACGAATGCCATAGTTACCGAAGTTACCAGTGCTTGTGTGGTTGTTTTGGCTACCTTAGTGCCACTTACTTTCTTGTTACCAAACTTCCCACGCTTCTTGGCCCCTGTAGCTAGTCGAACGCGCCAGAACTATTTCTCTGTATGGAGACCTCTTTTCTTGTTTTATCAAGTTTTCTGAACTATGAATGTCAAATGTACGTACACGCAGAAATACAGGATTTTCACTTGAACCGATCTTGCGGCCGTACACACTTGTCTACAATCCATTTTAATATTACCCTCAGCCTCGAGTCTTACCGTTGGTCTCACGGTAACTCTCCAGGTAGTGAGAACCGCCACTGTCCGGTGTTGACTCCCGACTGTAGCCACCAGCGCCACCTGTCCCAGTCGTGAATCCAGGAACAGGGCGCACACCGTTGCTGAAGTTCACGGGTTCGTTTGCCGTAGAGAAGTCCACGGGTTCGGTTTGCTCCTCTATGGACCGTGGACCAACGAAACCAGGGCCAATAGGAACCGCCTCGGCAGGGTACATCGGACTGGCGGAACCACTGTGAAAATTAAACAACACACTGCGTCTGAGTGTTGGTCACGCACATTTGCCGAAGATTTTTTAACTAAAGTTACCTTCTATCAAACACCAACAATCAAGATCGATACATTATTTAATTGACGTGTAGTGCAGAACACTAGAAGGCCAACATTTACAACGGCCGTAGTAACCTGAAAACATGTTGTAAATCAAATTTTTCGTTTTCTTCTTCCGTCTCTTCAGACAATTAGGGGACCTTACAGGAATTTGGCCATGACTGTCTCCTTACAAATCTTCACTGATTCATCCATCATCCTGCAACAGGCTGGTTTAATAACTACAAACAAAATTACACGCAGCCTAGCAAAGAAGAAAAGGTGTATATATGCCTCTTCTAGGGTTATCGACACTCAGCTTGACTTCTTTCTCGTCATGTGGCGTAAGAGCGGGACGGAGTCTTTCTTAAAATTCCGTTTCGTTAACCCGAGGCGGCAGCGAACTAGGGGAACGGGAGGCAAGAAATGAAGAAGAAATATAATTAAAATGGACGAAAAGAGTAAAGGAAGGGGGAAGGCAGTTAGAGAGACGGAGACAAAAAGTAATGGGAAAGTGTGGAATGAGGTCCAAAACACACACGAGAAACCTGACCGAGTTAGTGAAATATGATTTTCGTGTGGTGGAGAATTTTGTGTTTTTAAAGGGGAGTGAGGGGTTTGTGGAGGGGAGGGGGAAGACGGTTGTGATGAGCTGATCTTGCCGCATCACTGGGCCCATAGAAATGTCAATTTACTTGTTCACCGTCTCGAGTGGATTATATAATGGAAACAGGAAAAAGAGGGACGACCCATCTGCATGCACTAGAAGAACAGCCCTGCCTGCTCTACACTTCATCCAGCTCCTTGTGCCCATTGTACATCTTTTCAGTTTGTATTCGCGGGCAACAAAGATGGCCGACCGAAAGAGACAAGTCAGGTCTGAGGCAAAAGTTTTGAAAATGTGAGTAAAGAGAGAAAAAAGTGTGGATTGTTTTCTAACAAAATGGGAAAGTTTCCCTTTAGGGCTTGAATTGGAAATGAAAGGCGTGATGGGAAATAATGGGATGAGGAAGAAGATAAAGTTATGGGACGGGGCCATAAGATTCTGCGAAATGCGAGACGGAGAGCAAGTCTCACGCTTGCCGTATGTTGCCTTTTAACCCTCACCTAATGTAAGAGATCAGTTAAAACATTTAGCCTACAAAGTTTCGCGTTAATAGGTTCTTTACGAAGCAAAAAAAGAACGCCTTGTGTGGATACAACGTCCTTCCGACTGTACCCCAGTATCAGCGACCAAACCGCTTCGGTATAAGTGATGTTTAACGAAGCTTCGCAGTACGCACGTCTTTCGCGAAAATCGACGCAGCGAGGTCCATATTGACTCATACAAGTAATTTCATTTACATGAAATTACTTGTATACGTCTCCTGTGACACCAAATGACTTTTGAAATTGAAAAGTGCCTTGGCGAACTAAGTTACGGAGTGCACAATTGGGAACGTCCGGTAATCCGATGCGAAGACCATACAAGGGGTACAGACGTCACCAAGTCAGTAGCTGCCTAGTTCTCAGCACTCGAGTACTTCAGTGCGAAGTCAGTAAGAACACCGTTGCTTTTTTACACGACACCATGCAATCGGCTATAAATTTACCTACATTTCGGGGAAATGCATTGCCTCCTTCTTCAAAACAAAAGAGGCTGGAGGAACCTTCCTCCAAAATTATGGAAATTTCTGCCAGACTGCACGGCGTCACATTCCAGACGCAGTACGGCATCTGCTAAACAACTGAATGTAACACAAGAAAGGTAGGACCTTGCGGCACGTTCGTTTCAGCTCACAATTTAGACGCTAAAAGCACAATGGAGCTAAAAAGAAACTAACCCTTTAAAACTTGTGGTTATTTTACATAACATCAGCATTTAACTTTCAACCACTTTGCGTTTGTCCTTCAGACTGTATCCGTATGTCTTGTACGGTTCTCCGAACAAACAGCGACATTAGCACGTATACAGTAGGTGGCTGAACAGTAGACATAGTGCACTTTAGCTTTAGACAGACTGATTACTACTGGCAACACGGGCAATCCTGAGAGCTAATTACAACGTGGATATTCAAAATCGCTGAATTATGGCGTCTAGAAACTACCGTCACTGAAAGTGAAAGTTAAGTGTAGTGAGTGAAGCACGGCCTAGATAGACCAAAAAACAAATTACACATATACCAAACCAGTTGATACCCGCGAGGCTAACAACAATTTCACTTTCAGTACGCCAAGCCACCAAGTAATAGGTGGTTGTAAATACCCTCAAAGAAACAACCAGACGCCTGTCTGGTTATCAGTAACCTGGTAACACAATCCCAATCACACTAACCGGCTGGTTCTATTTTAAAACGGAGACACAATATATTCTCTACGACGCACGAGCTCAAATGTTGAATACTCGTATGATTGGAATTAATTTCATTAAACAATGTGGAGGCCTAAGTTCGATCCCGAGACACTCCCCGTAAGAGGTGTGATCGCCGAAGTGGCACTGGTACAGGTTGTTTGTTCTTCGAGAGCTTCTATTTGCACCTGTTTGTGTATCACTGCTCCATTATCTTCTTCGTCTACATGTTGTTCTTACCAGAAGATGGGGTGGGAAAAAGCCTGAGAATATTCAGAAAACTGGGGAGCACTGGACAGTGAAGTACTGGCGCTTTCTTCACGCACTATTGCGACGCGTGAATCTCACTAGCCAGCGTTTCCACAGTACAACAGCAAACCTCGTCCTCTTTTTAAACACTGAAAAGGAACGCGATTAAGTGGGTATAATTCACGGAGTTATTACATCAGATGCGGACCTGCTACATTCTAAGGAGGATCCCACTCCACGCAGTCAGATATTTAACTGAGCATTCCTCTAATACGAAACAGGTCCCAACTTAACCTTACACAACGAACACAGCAGTCCGCGTCATGCAACGTTCACAGGTTGCCTTGCTGCCAGGTTGGTTAAGACGGTGACGAAATGTATTCTGAGACGTCCATACAGGCGTTTTCGACCAAATTCGCAATGGGAAGATTTGTACTACACCTTCACTGAGCCTGTACATTCCCAAAGTAATATTAAAGGCTGAATACAAGCGGAACGATGGCCTGTGACTACAAAACAAGGACCTCGTACTGCTTACCTGTTTGCGGTTTTCACCGTTACGCAACAGTCGGCTGCACTGTAGCTGCTCTAGCCAGGATTGCCCTATAAAAATGCTGGAAGCACCTCCAACTCGCTATGGTGTACTTAAGTCTTAAGATATGCTTACTTCCAGTTTTCACTGTCCTAACTGCTTCCTTTTTAACTACCCTGACGACTTAGGAACGCGGTAAAGTGGTCGCTTCCCCTACAAGAACACAGAACGCCCCTAGCAGCAAGCTCTGCAGTTAATTCCAGCATTACCCATGGAACAAAGTGGGCCAACAAATAACTTAAATGTAGGAATGAAACAAGAGGGGAAATGTTACGGAAAAAGGAAAAACAAGCTTATAAACTGTTACACACTCATTTTGGTCAACCTGACGGACGTTTTCGCCCTATGCTGTCAACAGTTAACAAATAACCAGTTACGTCACCGTCTAACGCAAATAGTGTGTTAGAAGGTGACAAATGATTACTTGTTTTGTTTGTCCACTCTAATTTCGGTACGGAAGTCTGACAGATATCCAAACAGAGAAGAACAGGAAGAAGTAAAATAGCTTGCCACCCTACAATAAAACAATAAAACTCAGTTTGTTGGTTTTTAGGGTTCCACAGAGGTGTAATTGAAGATTGCGGTCTTCTAGGCTGTGATGCTGCGTCGCTGGCTTCAGCTCCGTGAAGCAGTGATCCCTGAATATGAAGACAACACGGTCCCTTGAAACGTCGGAACAACTTCCCACAGAGGCAGCGTCACATCTCAGACGATGGAATCTTCGCAAGCGCAGTATATGGTGCATGTTTGAGATGGTGTTGCTTAAATTTCACTACGAAGAGTTCCGCCTCCAAAACCGGACACCCGTGTGGGATTTATGTTGGACAGAGTGGCACTGCTCAAGTATCATTTCCAAGAACTCTTCTTTCACTCTCAACCACCTAGCAGTGGCACTAGGTTAAGTGCTCGGCTGAACCAACCAGCATCGGTCATCCGTTGATTAGACGCGTCTTTCACAGCGATCTGATCACTGCTAGTCTAAGTTCACATTTGCAGTACCATCGATTAGAGAACTACTTCCGCTTCAGAGGCCGGCCAGTACCCTACCACCTCACAACCTCAGCTCGCGTTAAGCCACACTGCAACATCTCTCCCGTTTCACGACGCATGTCACCCGCAGCAGGTGACACCCGTCACAGAGGATAGAACTCACCTGGCAGGAACCCGGCTCACGCTCAAGTCAAGTGTTTGGCCCTGTGGACTGGGCACCTGGGGACTGGTAGTGTGGTGTGGACTGGCGGCGGCTTGAGGACTGCCTCCCATGACGCCACCTCTCTGGCCACCCCCGTAGTGGGGACTCAAACTGCTGGCCCCGTAGCCCGGTGCCTGAAAGAGCAGCAGTTTAGCCGATATCTTTCCGACTGTCAACTACAATGAGTGAGGCTCTACCCCGTCCCAGACGGACGGTATGCACTGACCACTGACATTGTCCACTGTCATCCCATCATTTCGCATTCGACGCGGTGGCGTACAATTGGCTCACAGCGAAGTTCCTGCACTTCGACATTCCATGCAGAAACCGTGTCATGAAGATGTCTTGTGCGAGCAGTTCCCGACGTTTAGAGGGATCGTGCTGCCCTCGTGTTGCCGGTCAAGCAATCCAGGACTGATTTTTAGATTGCTCAACTGACAATATGAAGGAATTACGGCCATTCGAGACGTCAGGAACTGATCGCGAAACGACACACCGTTATAGTTCAGAAAACTAACGTGTAAATTTCTTCCTTGCTTCATTAGATGCGTGTAAACCACACTTTTGCCTTAACTTCAAACTTATATTTACTGCTAAAAAAACAGATTGCGGCCTCAGTAATTTGTACGTTTGGAATAGGTGCATAAGACACGTATAGGGAAGATTAGCACAGGAAATCAATAACTTAAACATTCCGCAAAGACAAGAAGAACAGAAGGAGCAGGAGGAGGCTAGAGCAAAATTGAGCTTTAATTATCATGAAACACGTGAAAATGCTGAACAGAGCAGTCTTACCTGTGGACTGGTCGAGGTTACGCTGGAGGTAGACAGATCCATGACCGAACCACCTGGTGATGTCGGTTCAGCAGACTTCATCTGCGCCTGAGCCTGGACCTGGGCCTGTGCTTGAGCTGCCGCGACGCATTTTACTGACAGGTTTATCGCCGACGGAAAACCTGGAGGAATTCCTCCCGTCGTGGGGTCGTAGTGGTACATGGGCCTGGGGCAGCCAGAACTATACTGTAATGAGCTGGCTGAGATAGTGACAATATTGCCAACATGACTACGAAAGGTAAAGTGACGAAACACTAAAAGTATGGATGTCACGGAAATAACTGGAAGGTACAGCTCTCTGTGTCCGCGCCTGCCATGGAGGCATGTAGAGGGAACAGACAATACTCCCGCTCACTCTTAAACTATGCAGGAAATGGACGCGTAGTGGCCAGCCTCAAGCTCCGACCGCTTTACCTACGGGGAAAATTTCCCGCCTATCCATTTCATACAAGACTGTTGGGGTCTCAGTGCCAGTCTAGAGGTTTTAGAAACAAGTCCTGTCCCTGCTGGAAATAGATCCCCTGACTAACTGTTGCGCAGAATAGGTTGGTTTGTAACTGATGTTTCGGGACAGCGTATCGCTCCCATCCTCAAGGGCCCAGATGTACAGAACATCTTGATCCCTAAAGATAGGACCGGCACGCCGTACAAATAACGCAATGAACAGTTAACGCGCCCACGACTGCTACAGTAAGATAATGTGGAAGATTCAATCATCCGGGCACGACCACTAGATCCATCTGGTGAGTAGAAAATGTCACAACTACCAACATTCACATTTGGTTGAAACCTACTTTTACATTTGTCATGCACTGTGCAGAAAATCAAACACAATAAAATTCGGACATGATCAAAAACAGTCAATAAATGTGTACAAGATCACCCTTTGCATCTCGTATTCCCTGACGCGCTCAGTACGGTAGGCGAAAATTCTTACGGGATACGGGTGGGGTTCATCGAATCGGATAGTGTCTTCACTATTTTCTTATTTATGTATTTGTATCTGAGGTGCAAAGTCTCCTCTCGTCTAGTTAATCAAATAAAAATCACAATGTAACAAAATTAAAAAACCAACCGTCACTTCCCTCCAGAAATAGAAATGTTTTGTTTTCGGTGACCACACTATCACCACCTCAGTCGCACCGCTCAACTGCCAGCGTAGTATCCAATTCCCTTTTCTGCCGCTAACCAGTTTTCACGCGCAAAAATCTGTGGATCCAGCGGTTCCCCAGAAGCTGACAATGAAATTTAAGACGGATGGTCCCGAACTGCCCGCAACTGACGCCAGCAATCGCTCTGTCTGTTGTACCAACAATATTCGGCTACAAATGGGAGTCGGCTGCATGAACATTAACCTGTAATATTTTGCTAAATACTACACAAAAGTGCTCCTGATGGCCATGACCTGTCAGGTGGCATTACTAGAGTGCAGGCTTCACTGTACGTTACATTTTCTGTCCACATCAAACTAAAGAAATCAGATCTCTGTAAGAAGTATAGACAGACAGTTGCTGAGCTGGCTTACAAAGAAATCTGCGTGGCTTGTGGACCTCTGGAAAAGAGAGCTACAACTTTCTGCAGGACAAATTTAACGAATTTCATGTGATTTGAGATGTTCACGTTCGTCACGTATCACGTGATGTTCCTCTGAGTTGTGACATCATGTACGGTGGGCTAGGGTACCAATATTTCGACAGACTCAAAGCGATTTTCTTTCCTGAAGATGGAGACAGTATGTTCGTATACATGTACTGTGTAAGACTAGCGGTGGAGCAACCCAGAGGAACACAAACAACATGCAGTTCATCACAACTACTGCAACTTGAGCTCTATTAGAAATGCCGTTACTATTCTGCAGTCAAGGAAAGCACCAAATTCTGACGCCATTTCCCCAGTTTGGGGTGTTCAATTCCCCCCCCCCCGAAATTCCGAAGGCCCTCCAAAATCATGCCAAACTCAACCCGATTACGAAAACTGTTAAAAATTGCTGAATTTAGGATGCCAACACTCCAAGATGTTCGGCAAAAGCCAGTAAAATTCTAAAACTCCCTCGGTTCGCAATTGTTTTACATTAGCAATGACAAATAAATTGGTTGTCATCATAAATAGTCTTAAAGTACCAAATATTAAGAAACTTTTACTATATGAAATGAAATTTCTTGTACCAAATTACAGCTGCCTCCAGAACCC